>JAESGE010000130.1_pt1 | contig 54615 bp, 54 predicted proteins | sample 9269601 | NCBI WGS metagenome assembly JAESGE01 (sample SAMN14515569, study PRJNA621662) | algae metagenome | isolation source: Tolypothrix brevis GSE-NOS-MK-07-07A and co-occurring heterotrophs from wet... | place: USA: Grand Staircase Escalante National Monument, Utah | collected 2006-04-16
GAAAGCGGGCTACAAAGGACGCGACCAGGCCGGTGTTGCGTTGCCTTGCGGAAACGGGAACCCAACGGACAACGCCCTCCCGCACCACAATGCCAGTGCAAAACGAAACTTACAGGAACCCATAACCTCCGACCTTGCAAACCCACCATCGTCATTGCGAGCAAAGCGAAGCAATCCAGAGGGTGCGCGTCGGACGGATGGATTGCTTCGCTGACGCTCGCAATGACGGGAAAAGCGATTTTTACCACGCACCTGCGGTGTCTATGGGTTCCGGGCTCCGCTCACGCGGCCCCGGAATGACAGCGGGCTTCGGATGCAAGGAAGTGCGGGGCGTCCGTCCCCCGATACGAAATCATCGTCTTGCCGGCGAAGGTGTAGGACTGGGCGAAGAAGCCGGCGGCTTGGGCACCGGCAGGCAGATCGATATCACGTCGAATTGTTGCTAACCCGATGCTGCTTCCCGGCAGGCCTGTTGGCGGGTCGCCAATACCAGCATCGTATCCTCGATTGTAAGCATCCATCGCCAGAATTGCGCGGAACAGATCGTCGGACATCGCCATGATTCAATTCCTTATGAAAGCTGATTCCGCGTCAATCGACGCACCAGTGTTTAAACTTGCAGCCCTTAGGGCGACTGCCGCCGGCCGCCCTTTGGCCTTCAGCGCCGGCACCTTCCCCTCGATCCCCTGCGTCACCGGCGTTCCGGTGATCCCGATCAGGTTGAGGGGCCAGATGCCCACCGGCACCATTCCCAATGTCGCGCGCTTGAAGGCGTAGCCGGGGCCGAGCACGTAGGCGAAATCGTTGATCGGCACGATGCCGGTGCCGTAATAGCTTCCGGCCGTGGTGATGCCGTCATAGGCTGTTGCGTAGACGACCTTCGCGCTCGCCGGATCGTTGATGTCGGTGAAGGTGACGAGCGTCGGGATGAAGGGCGGCTTCAGTTCGGCCGAACCCGCCAAGGTTTTGCCGCCGCGCGCCAACGCCTCGGCGGCGGTGTAGCCAGCCGGCAGACCGAGCAGCACCGAGGTCGGCAGCCAGGCGATCGCGTCGACGCTGTCACCCTTTGGACCATGGGTCAGCAGCATGACCACGTTCTTGCCCGCCCCCAGATCGAGGAACACCGCCTCGCCCTTGAGCACATAGCGCGCCGCCAGATCGCCCGTCACGGTCGGCTGCAGGCTGTAGGACACCTGAAGAACGCTGGAAGCCGTGCGCTCGCCAAGGGGTGTGTCCACCGTCAGCGACAGGCGGAAGCGGTGCGTGCCGCCGTCCTTCCCCTGAAGGCCAAAGATGCCGAGCCCGGCCGCCACGATGCCGATGATGACGAGGAGCCACTTCACGCTGTCGCTCCTCCCGCGAACACGCCATCGCTCGTGTGTGATTTGCCTTGCTCCACCAGAGCGCCCCCGCTTCTCCCAAACGATTCCATCCTCAATCGCCGCCGGTTAACACCCCTTGCCCACATCGATCAGGATTTCGCGAGGTCGGGCTTTTCGCCGTCCGGCCACTCTCGTCATGCTCGGACTTGATCCGAGCACCCACGTCTTCCCTTCTCCCCTTGCGGGAGAAGGAAGACGGCGCAACCTACTTAGGCAGGATAACAGAAGGCACCGGCTCCCCCCGCGACAAGGCGCGTCCCCGGCGTTAGACTTAGCGTCCAGCGAAACCTACACCGCCGGCCACGACCATCGCCCCATGAACATCGCACACTCTCCCCCACCCCTCACCCGCCACGACGAAGCCGGCATCGCGACGCTGACGCTCAGCCGGCCGGAGGCGCGCAATCCGTTGTCGGAGGCGACGCTTGCCGCGCTGACCGAAGCGCTTGCCGGGATTGGCGCTGACCCTGCCGTGCGGGCCGTCATCCTGGCGGCGGAGGGGCCGGTGTTCTGCGCCGGGCACGATCTGAAGGAGATGAGCGCGCGGCGCGCCGATGCCGACCGGGGCCGGGCCTATTTCACCGATATCCTGACCCGCTGCTCAGGCCTGATGCAGGCGATCACCGCCCTGCCCCAGCCGGTCATCGCCGCGGTCGAGGGCGTCGCCACGGCGGCCGGCTGCCAGCTCGTCGCGACCTGCGATCTGGCGGTGGCGGGAGCGGAGGCGCGCTTCTGCACGCCCGGCGTCCATATCGGCCTGTTCTGCTCCACGCCAATGGTCGCCCTGTCGCGCAACCTGTCGTCCAAGCACGCCATGGAGATGCTGCTGCTCGGCGAAATGATCCCCGCCGAGGAGGCGTTCCGGTTCGGCCTCGTCAACCGCGTGGTGCCGGCGGGCGAGGCCTTGCTTCAGGCGCGGGCCTTCGCCGCCACCATCGCCGCCAAATCGCCCCTGACGCTCAAGATCGGCAAGCGGGCTTTCTACACCCAGCGCGACATGCCTCTCGCGCAAGCCTACGCCCATGCCTCTGCCGTGATGGTGGAGAACATGCTGGCGCGCGATGCGGAGGAAGGCATCGGCGCCTTCATCGACAAGCGCGCGCCGACCTGGAGCGGCGAATAGGCCGCCACAGGGTTCGAAGACCTTTCGTCGGTTCGAAGACCTTATCCTCGCGCGAGCCCCCACGGATGCGCCGCACACCGGCACCCACGGCCTTCACGTTTTGGAAATACGGTTGCCACGTCGCCACATGCCCTTCATCTTCGATCCGCAAAACCTTGGGAGGGTTCAATATGTCCGTCACTCGCCGTTCGATGCTTGCCGCCGGTGCCACCGCGCTGGCCCTGCCCGCCTTGCCGGAATTGTCCGGCGCGGCCCGTGCCGCCGCGCCTCTGACCGGGACGCAGGCCCCCGGCTTCTTCCGCTGGAAGGTCGGCGCGTTCGAAGTCACCGCCATTCATGACGGCGTGGTGCGCGGGCCGGTCGAACAGGGCCGCATTCCCAATGCCCCACTCGACGAGGTGAAGAAGCTGCTCGCCGCGAATTTCATGTCGACGGAGCAACTGACGAACCACTTCACCACGCTCGTGGTCAACACGGGCTCGAAGCTGATCCTGATCGATTCCGGCTTCAACAATAACGGCGCGCCGACCACGGGCCAGATGGCCGTCAACATGGCGGCCGCCGGCATCGACCCCAAGCAGATCGACACCGTGCTCATCAGCCATTTCCACCCCGACCACATCAACGGCCTGCGCTCGAAGGAAGGCGCGCTGGTCTATGCCAATGCCGAGATCGCCATCCCCCAGGCCGACTGGGACCACTACATGGACGACGCGAAGATGAACGCCGTGCCGGAGGCGGCGCGGGGCGCCTTCATGGTATCGCGCCGGGTGTTCGCGCCGATCGCCAAGGATCTGCGCCGGATGGACATCGGCAAGGAAGCCGCGCCCGGCATCACCGCCATCGCCTCGCCCGGCCACACGCCGGGGCACACCTCCTTCGTCGTCTCGTCCGGCACGTCGACGCTGCTGGTCGTCGGCGATGCCTCGAACGATCCGCGCGTCTTCGCCCGCAATCCGCACTGGCACCTGGGCTTCGATCTCGACAAGCCGCTGGCGGTCGAGTCGCGCAGCAAGCTGCTCGACATGGCGGCGACCGACCGGATGCAAATCTCCTTCTATCACGCGGCCTTCCCGGCCACCGGCTACGTCGCCAAGGACGGTGCCGGCTTCGACTGGTTCCCGGCGAGCTACGCACCGTTGTAACGAGCGGGCGGCCTGAAAACCGCCGGCGATTGCGGGAGCGACGACGCGCAGGCGGGGCGAAAACCCCGCCGCACTTCCTCCGTGCGGTTGAAGCGCCTCTCGCATCAGAAGAAGATCGTTCTCGGCCTGCCGAGATGCCCCACTTCCGCGATCTCCTCGGCCGATTCCGGGCTCCGCGTTCGAAGCGGGGCCGGATTCGGCCGACATTCCGGACCGATATAAAGAACGGTCTTTCGGTTGATTGCGCCTTGACGCGGCGAACCCGGCGCGGCCATGATCCGTCACGGTCGCCGGTTGCGGCAGACCTCATCCATGGCTCCGGCGGGAGCATCGGTCTCCCATCCCGAGCGAGCCATCTTCCGCATGCTATTGCCTGTCTCCCAGGAAATATTGCTGGCAATCCTGCTTTTTGCCGGTGCCGCGCTCTATTCCAGCGTCGGTCACGCCGGGTCCTCGGCCTATCAGGCCGCCATGGCCTTGTTCGGCGTGGCGCCAGCGGTGATGCGGCCCGTCGCGCTGACGCTCAACATCATCGTCGGTTCGCTCGGCACGGTGCGCTATGCCCGGTCCGGCCTGACCGACTGGCATATGCTGGCGCCGCTGCTGCTGGGTTCGATTCCCGCCGCATTCGTGGCCGGAAGCCTGAAGGTCCCTGCCGATATCTATCGTCCGCTCCTGGGATGCGTGCTGCTGTTCACGGCCATTCGCCTTCTCTGGCCAGGCGCGTTCAAACCGAGTGTCACGTCGAAACGCCCACATTTCGGGTTTTCCGTGCTGATCGGCGGTGGAATCGGCCTGCTATCCGGGTTGACGGGCACGGGAGGCGGCATTTTTCTATCCCCGCTCCTGCTTTTCCTCGGCTGGTCGGAGACCCGGCGCGCATCGGGCACGGCGGCGGCCTTCATCCTCTTCAACTCGATCGCCGGGTTGGCCGGAAATTATGCAGCGACGCGCCATTTGCCGCCCGATATCTGGCTTTTCGGGATCGCGGTCTTTGCCGGCGGCCTCATCGGCACGACGCTTGGCATTTCGAAGCTGGCCGTGCCTGTGCTTCTCAAAGGCCTTGCCCTGGTCTTGCTGATTGCGGCCGCCAAGCTCATCTTCTCATGATGAACCATGATTCCTATCCCGACGACCTCATTCGCAACATTCTGAAAACGGTGAAGCGGATCGCCCTCGTCGGCGCATCGAGCAACGAGGCGCGACCGAGCTGGATCGTCACCAAGTATCTGATCGACCGAGGTTATGATGTCGTGCCCGTCAATCCGGGCCTTGCCGGGCAGATGCTGCTGGGCCGGCCGGTCTACGCCAGGCTGGCCGATGTGCCGGGCGCCATCGACATGGTCGAAATCTTCCGCAATTCCGAGGCTGCCGGTCCAATCACTGACGAGGCGCTGGCGCTCGATCCCTTGCCGAAGGTGATCTGGATGCAGCTCGCGGTGTACAATCCGGAAGCGGCGGCCAAGGCGGAGGCGCGCGGCATCACCGTCATCATGAACCGCTGTCCCAAGATCGAATATGGTCGCATGTCCGGCGAAATCGGCTGGCAGGGCATCAATTCACGTATTCTGTCCTCGAAAAAGCCTGTTCTTGCAGGAAAAGGCTTCCAGAAGCTGACGATCCACCGACCTGGGACGTAGCCACAAGGCCAGGTCATGAGGCAACCGCGACCAGATCGATCGCCGGTCCTCGCCAATTGACGTTTCCCATGTCGTTCTGTATTTCAAACAGATCGGACTTAAAATCAAACTCAATGGGGCATCGTATGAGCGACCGCATTCCAGGCTTCAACACACTGGCCATTCATGCAGGAGCGGCTCCCGATGCGGCGACCGGCGCCCGGGCCACGCCGATCTACCAGACATCGTCATTCGTCTTCGACGATGTCGATCATGCGGCTTCGCTGTTCGCGCTACAGGCCTTCGGCAACATCTATACGCGCATCGGCAATCCGACTTGCGCTGTCCTGGAGGAGCGGGTCGCGGCACTGGAAGGCGGCACCGCGGCTTTGGCCGTGGCATCCGGTCATGCGGCGGAATTTCTGTGTTTTCATGCGCTTATGCAGCCGGGTGACGAATTTGTCGCCGCCAAGAAGCTCTATGGCGGCTCGATCAACCAGTTCAATCATTCCTACAAGAACTTCGGCTGGAACGTGATCTGGGCCGATTCCGATGATCCTTCGACTTTCGATACCGCCATCACGCCACGCACCAAGGCGATCTTCATCGAGTCGATCGCCAACCCGGGCGGGGTCGTTGTCGATATCGCCGCCATCGGCGCGATTGCGAAAAAGCACAATATCCCGCTCATCGTCGACAACACGATGGCGACGCCCTACCTCATCAAGCCGTTCGAGCACGGCGCCGACATCGTCGTGCACTCAGCGACCAAGTTCCTGGGCGGACACGGGAATTCCATCGGCGGCGTGATCGTGGACGGCGGCTCGTTCAACTGGGTGGGCGATGATCGCTATCCGATGCTCTCGAAGCCGCGCCCTGAATACGGCGGCATGGTCCTGGGCGAAACCTTCGGCAATTTCGCCTTCGCCATCGCCACCCGCGTGCTCGGCCTGCGCGACATGGGCCCTGCCCTGTCGCCGTTCAACGCCTTCCTGATCCTCACCGGCATCGAGACGTTGCCCTTGCGGATGCAGCGCCATTGCGACAATGCGCTCGAAGTCGCGACGCATCTGTCGAAGCATCCGGCGATTTCGTGGGTGAGTTATTCCGGCCTGCCGGGCGACCGGTATCATGCACTGGCGCAGCGTTATTGTCCCAAAGGCGCCGGCGCTGTCTTCACCTGCGGTCTGAAAGGTGGCTACGAGGCGGGCGTCAAGCTCGTATCCAACCTCAAGCTGTTCTCGCATCTGGCGAATATCGGCGACACGCGATCCCTCGTCATCCATCCAGCCTCGACCACGCACCGCCAATTGACGGACGCCCAGAAAGCTCAATCCGGTGCGGGGCCGGAAGTCGTGCGCCTGTCGATCGGCATCGAGGACGCGGCCGACATCATCGCCGATCTCGATCAGGCCCTGGCGGCGGCCTGACGCGGCATGGGCTGTCCGACCAACGCAGGCTTTGCGACCCGTGCCGTTCACGCGGGCACCGATCCGCATCCCGGCACCGGGGCGCGGGCCGTGCCGATCTTTCAAACGAACGGGTTCGTTTTCGAGGATCTCCAGCATGGCTCGGATATCTTCGCGCTGAAAAGACCCGGATTTTCCTATTCCCGAGGCGCAAATCCCACGACGGCCGCGCTTGAGCGCCGGGTTGCCGCGCTGGAAGGCGGCACGGTGGGGATTGCCTGCGCTTCGGGTCAAGCGGCGCTGCTCATGATTATCATGACATTATGCGCCTCGGGCGATGAATACGTCACCTCGACCCACGCGTTCGGCGGCTCGATCGGCCTGATGAAGCGGCTGGACAAGCGCTATGGCATCGGCGCGCGCTGGGCCGATCCATTCGACCCTGCGGCCATACAAGCGGCCATCGGGCCGAAAACCAAAGCTATTTTTGTCGAATCCATCGTCAATCCATCCGGCGAGGTCGTCGATCTTGCAATGATCGGCGCGATTGCGAAGCAGCATAATTTGCCGTTTGTCGTCGACAATACGCTGGCGACGCCGGCTCTGCTGCGGCCTATCGACCACGGCGCCGACATCATCTGGCATTCGGCCTCGAAGTTCTTCACCGGTTCCGGCAATGCTATCGGCGGCGTCATCGTCGATGCCGGCACATTCGACTGGAACGACAGCCGCTTTCCGCTGATCGCCGAGCCTTGGGAAGACTACGAGAACATCGTCCTACCGGAAATCCAGCCGCACTCGGCATTCGCTGCCGCCTGCCGTTTGATCGGCCTGCGTGAACTCGGGCCGGGACTTTCGCCGATGAATGCATTCCTGATCCTGACGGGCATCGAAACGCTGCATCTGCGCATGCCGCGTCACAGCGAAAATGCGCTTGCGGTTGCCGCGTTTCTGGAGCTCCATTCCGCAATCGCGTCGGTCAGCTATCCTGGATTACGGACCAACCCGCATCACAACATGGCGCGCTCCATCTGTCCGGACGGCATGGGCGGTGTATTCATGATGACGCTGAAAGGCGGGATCGAAGCCGCCAATGCGGCGCTGAACCGGCTGAAGCTGTTCTCACATCTCGTGAATATCGGTGAGACGCGATCTCTCGTCGCGCATCCGGCTTCGACGACACACCGTAACGCCTCGCCTGAACTTCGGCGCGAACTTGGCATCACCGAGGGCACGCTCAGGCTATCGATCGGGATGGAAAATATCGAGGATCTGATCGCGGATCTGGATCAGGCGCTTAGCGGTTAAGGCCATCGCGTAACGCCTTGCGGCGGTTTGTCATCACTCGACTTGCCCTGCGGCTCGGTCAAGCCCATGATCATACGAGCGCACGGCATGCACGGTAGCCATGGACAGCAGCACCATCGCCAAGCCCTGATGCGCGAGACCAGCCCAGAGGGGAACGGCGAGCACGAGCGTTGCGATCCCCAGCACGGCTTGGGCGACAACCAGAGCAGCCACCACGACGGCGCGTCCCGCGGCGGGCGAGCCAGGAAAGAGCCGCCTCAGTCTCCAGGCGTGGACGAGGGCGAAGGCCACAAGTGCGTAAGCGGCAATGCGATGGTTGAGTTGCACCAGAGCGACGTTGTCGACGAAGTTTTCCCACCATGGGGTCACCGCGAGCAGGCTCGACAGCGGCGGGGCAAGGCCGCCATCCATCAACGGCCAAGTGTTGAACGTCCAGCCTGCTTTCGAGCCAGCCACAAGCCCTCCCAGCGCGATCTGGAGGAAAACCAGCAGCAGCAGCGCAATCGACCCGGATCGGGCCCCGAAGCCAATCTGCTCCGGTCGACGCAGCGGGGTCAGCCACGTCGCCATGGCGACCAGCGATGCGAGGAAGAGGCAGGCGAAGGTGAGGTGCAGCGTCAGCTTGACGGGCGCGACCGCCGTCATGCCCTCTTTCAGGCCGGATGCGACCATGATCCAGCCGATCGCACCCTGAAGGCCTAGCAGGCAACCCATGGCGAACAGGATGAGACCCGTTTTCCAGCCGACAATGCGCCGTGCGACCACCCAGACGAATCCGCTGAGATAGGCGAGTCCGATGAAGCGGCCAAGCTGTCGATGGCCCCATTCCCACCAGTAGATGAACTTGAAATCGGCGAGACTCATCCCCTTGTTGATCAACTGATACTGGGGAATGAGCCGGTATTTCTCGAATTCGGCCAGCCAGGCTTCGGCCGACAAGGGCGGGATGGCACCCGTGACGGGGCGCCATTCGGTGATCGACAGACCCGATCCGGTCAGCCGCGTCGTGCCGCCGACCAGGACCATGACGAAGACGAGCCAGATCATCCCCCAGAGCCACCGGCGCACGCCTGAAAGGTCCCTGGCGGAAGCCCGCTCGACGGACGAGATCGGCGCATTGGCGAAAACAAGCGACATCATGCCCTCTTTTGACGAACAGCCACGGCTTGATGCCGGCCGCCATCTGCCTCATAGCCTGTCCCATAGAACGAGCGCCGCCGGGGCACAACGCGCAACCGGTCGCAGGCAATGCTGCCGCGAATGTTGCGGCCGATCAGGAGTTGTTCATGCGCCAGCGCGTCCGCAAGCTGATCGGCACGATCGTCATCCTCATCTTCGTTTGCGTCTACGCCCTGATGGCCATGGCGTTAGCGCAGGGCCGCGTCACCGAAGCCTCGAAATGGGTGCAGACCATTGCCTATGTCGTCCTCGGCCTGGCCTGGATCCTGCCGCTGCTGCCGCTGATCAAGTGGATGGAGCGCAAGGACCCCGATACGATCTAATCATGCACCGATATCGACAGACCGACCGCGGTTCCACAACAGGAACGGCAGGCCGGAGAATAAGGCACGAATTGCGGCGTCGCTTTGATGCAAGCCGTTGAGCGACACGCGCGGCAACGCTTGCAGGTGATCGGCGTGCCCAGCAAAGAGGTGCCCCGGTCGGGTCGTGACCGCCGAGGTGAAACCGGCATCGGCGGCCATCTGAAACTCGCGCGGTCCCGCCGACCTCCGATCGCCGACAGGGTAGGCAAAGTGCACGACCCGCTGGCCAAGCTCGGCCTCGAGACGTCGGCGACTCTCGGCGATTTCCGCCGTCGCGATCATGGGAGGATGCTTTGCAAGCATCGGGTGAGTCAGGGTATGCGCGCCGATGGTAACGTCGGGTGCGCCGGCTAGTGCCCTTATGACGTCCCAGGACAGGCACAGTTCGCGGGTCAGCGCTGGACTATTCACGCCAGCACGGGCCGATAATGCAGCGATGGCGGCTCTCAGGTTTTCTTCCGGACCTTTTCGCAGCGACCAGTAAATGCGCCGGAACGCGCGCTGCTTTTCGTCATCGGTTGTCGTGCTTGCCGTGAATAATCGCCCGTCAAGGTCGAGTTCGACGCGGTGAACGCGTCGCAAGGCCTCTTCCAGTTCGATCCACCAGAGATTCGCGGTACCTTCGGCGAAGCCTGTCGTCACATACATCGTCCAAGGCGCGCGATGCCGTGCGAGGATCGGCCAGGCGACATCGACCGTGTCGCGATAGCCGTCGTCAAATGTCAGCGTGACAAAGAAACGGGCTGGCGCATCGCTTTTCCCATACGTGCGAAGCCGATGAATCGCCTCGTCGAGGCTGACCAGATCAAAACCTTGCTCTCGTGCGAGCGTCAGTACGCGGTCGAGGAAATCGGGCGTGATTTCAAGCGAACGATTGGGTGCAAAGCCGTCAGGCGGCGTCGGGCGGACCCGATGCACCATCAGTATCGCGCCGATACCCCGCGCGAACGGGGTTGCCCAGCGATCGGCCCGGACACCAGCCATCGCCCGGAAGGCGAGATCGAGACCCCGGTGCTTCAAATCCATGGCTTATCCGCTCAACCGAACAGTAACTCTGTTCGTCGATGACCCCGTCCGCGGCAGCCAATCTGCCTGCTTCGTTCACAATGGCAGGTTAAAACAGCAGCTTCGCAAAGTGGTTTATTGCAGTATGAAGGGCTCCGCAGCCGTTATGTCGCCGCTTGGAACGCCGCATCGTCGATCCAGATCGGTCGAACTGGACGTCGGGACGGCTATGAAGATCAGCGTGACGGCTGATATCGCTGTGCTGGCCGAGCCTTGGCACGCGCTCGAGACATCGGGGTTGCTGACGCCTTATCAGCGTTTTGCCTGGGTCAACGCGTATGCTCGCACCGTTGGCCGGGCGCATGATCTCGATCTGAGATATGTAATGCTATCGGGCCAGTCGAGCGATTGCCTGGCCCTCTTTCCGCTCGAAATCGTTCGCCAGCACGGCGCAAGGATCGCGCGGTTCATAGGCGACAAGCACGCCAATTACCACATGCCGGTTTTCGACCGGGCCTTCGCGGCCGGACTGACACCCGATGACACAGGGCTCCTGTTGCGCAATGTCGCGGTCGCGCTCGGCGACGTCGATGCCCTGGTATTCACGAACCAGCCCGAGACGTGGGACAACCTTGCCAACCCGCTGGCGCGGATCGCCTCCTGGCCCAGCCCCAGCGACGCCTACAAGCTCAGCCTGATGCCGGACTGCGAAGCGACGCTTGCCCGGACCATGAGCACGCATGCGCGCAAGAAGCTGAAGAACAAGCGTCACCGGTTGGCGGATTTCGGTTCGGCGAAGATTTTCCGCGCCGTCGAGGCGGTCGAGGTCGATCGCCTGATCGAGACCTTCATGGCGCAAAAGGCCGAGCGCTTCGCTCAACTGAATATCGTCAATCCCTTCGACGACCCGGCAATGCGCGACTTTATTCGAAGGGGAGCGCTGGACACGCAAGCGGGCAATGGGCCGGCGATCGAACTCTACGGGTTCGCCCTCGCCGATAGCATCTTGTCGGTCTATGTCGGCGCGGTCCACAACCGACGCTTTTCCGGGATGGCTACCGCCTACGCGGTCCACCACCCCGCCGCCAGAACGAGCCCAGGCGAGATCTTTCTGGTCGACCTGATCAAGCGCAAATGTCGCGAAGGCTATATCACTTTCGATCTCGGTGTCGGCGAGGCTCGCTACAAGACCACGATTTGCGACGATGTGGATCATCTGTTCGATACGGTCGTTGCCGTGACCGTGAAAGGTCGCGTTCTTGCCGGGATCGTCTGGGTCAAGCACCTGCTGAAGCGCACGATCAAACAGAACCCGACCTTGCTGCGGATCGCCCGGCTGGTCGCGCTCAAGTTGAAGCAACCCGTGACGTCGCGCCCCAAGTCGGCGTGACGTCCGAAGCAGGCTCAGACCGGCGCGTCCGCCATCGCGGTGACGGGACCCGACATCCCCTCCCCGACTTGGTCGGCAAGGACAAGCGCGATTGGTCCCTTCATGATGTCCGTCAGGCGATAGGCGGCTTCGACGGCAAAGCCGTTGCCCATTTGACCGGCCACGACGAGCCCTGCTTCCACGCGGCCCGCTAGGGGAGCAAGATAAGCGGTGCTGTCTGAGGCGGACGCCTTTATGAGAACGAAATCATACGTCTGGACCAAGGCATCGAGCGCGACGTCAAGTAGGTCCGAGGCTGCGATGACGGCATCGGGACCGGCGTGACCGCAGGTGATCACATGGAGCCGGCGATGGTCATCGGCCAGAATGACTTCCGAAAATGCTGCTTCACCCGCCAGAAGCTCCGACATGCCCGGCTCGCGGCGTGATGCATGATCGCTGAGATCGATGAGGACCGCCTGCGCGTATCGAGCGAAGCCGCGCGCCACGGTCAGCGCCGACAAGGCCGGAGCCTCGACGCCGTCGAGCAGCAGAAGGCGGCGGGCGCCCGGCATCGATGGCGGCCCGATGACACCCAGGACCTGTTGGGTGTCGGCCTCCTCGTCCCCCTGGAACCGGAGCTGGGCGACGCGGCCGGAATGCGTGATCAAGCCCGCCACACGCTCGCGACGCAGCTCGGCTTCGGGTGTCGTGCCTGCCGAGGCTTCCGCCGCCATCGCCTGTGGATCGACGGCACGGCGCCAGCCCGGCGCCGGACGCGGTTCAGGGTCCTGCGCCATTGGCATCGGACCGGCGAGGAAGGCGCGCGAGACAACCGCCGCCAGGCTGATCATGAAAGCGGCCAGCGTCGCGACGATCATCGTCGGCAGCTTCTTGGGGAACGATGGCAAGACGGGCTCGACCGCGCGGGAGATGATGCGCGCATCCGCTGGCGCGGCGTTCTGCGAGTCCCGTGCGGTCGCCTCGCGGAAGCGCGCCAGATACTGTTCCAGTTGCTCGCGCTGGACGCGGGCCTCGCGCTCCAAGGCACGCAGCTGGACCTCGCTTTCATTGGAGTCCGCGACCGTTTTCTTCTGCCCATCGAGGACGGCGAGCAGGCTGTCGACCCGTGACGCGGCGATCCGTGCGTCATTCTCGAGCGACCGCACCGTGCGCTCGGCCGCAAGCCTGATCTGCCCGTCGAGGTCGGCAAGCTGTGCATTGAGATCCTTGATGCGTGGATGCTCGGGCAGCAGCGTGCGCGCTTCGAGGGCAAGCTGCGCGCGCATGTTGACGCGCTGTTCGATCAGACGGCGTACAAGATCGTTATTGACGACGTCCGGAATTTCGAATGTGCGGCCTTGTTTGATCGCGTCGCGGATCATGCGGGCCTTCGCCTGCGAATCGACCTGCTGCGTCCGCGCGGTGGCGAGCTGGCCTGACATGTCGGCAAGCTGTTGCGATGTGATGGTGGTGTTGTTGGCGCCGATCAGCAGCCCGGAACGCGCCCGAAATTCCTCGACCTTGGCTTCGGCCTCGGCCACCTTCTGCCGCAGGGGCTCGATCGTCGAAGCAAGCCAGTTCGATGCGCCGCGTGCCGTGTCTTTCTTCGCCGCTTCCAGCATCTGCAAATAGGTTTCGGCAATGATGTTGGCACCCTTCGCAGCGAGCGCCGGGTTCTCGGAGGTGAACTCCACGGCGACGATGCGCGAGCGTCCGACAGGATAGACCAGCAGCCGTTCGAAGTATTTCTCAAACACCCGTTCCTCTGGGCTGGCATCGGCAGGATGGGCCGCAAGCCCAAGCAGGACCAGTACTTTCTTCAGCGCGTTGAGGGTCGTGGCGCTGGGATCAAACTCGGGATTGCCCACAAGCCCCGCGCGCTTGACCGCCTCGCGGGCAAGATCGCGCGACATGATCAGTTGCACCTGACTCTGGACCGCCTCGCTATCGATCTGCTGGGCGCTCGTCTGATCCTGCGTCGGTCGCGTATAGAAATTGTCGCGGTTTTCCAGCAGCAGCCGCGCCTCGCCAGTGAACCGTGGCGTGATCAAATTGACCGACGCAAACGATATCACGAGCGCCAGCATCGTCGGCCCTATGATCCAGTGCTTGCGGGTTCCGACCGAGCGCCACAGGGCGCCCAAGTCCAGCATCTCGCCTCCGCTTCCGGCGATCGGCCTTTGCGATTCGGTTTGCGCGGACTCGGTCATGATACTCTCACCCATCTTCACTCACGGGTCAGACATGACACCATTAAGGTTATTGCGCGGTTAAGGTGCCGATACGCTGTATGTCGCGTCTCGACTTCGGCACCCCCGGAAGCGCGACGATCGATGATTGCGATCAATCTTTGTTAACCATGCGCGCATTACGCTCGCAGGCGTTGAAGATGGATCACGTGTCGCAATGACCTCGCGCCTTTTTCCCCTGCTGCTGTGTTTCATGCTGGCTCTGCCGGCCTGTATGCCGCGCCATGGAACGGCGGACTTCCAGCTCGACACTTCTCCAGGTCCTTACGCGCTGGCCAGCGGTGACCGTTTGCGGGTGATCGTCTTCGGCCAGGATAACTTGTCCAATGTCTACGCCGTCGACGGCTCAGGCAGAATCGCCCTTCCCTTGGTCGGCAGCGTCGAGGCGATCGGCCGAACGACATCGCAGCTCGAACGCCAGATCGAGACGCGTCTGCGCGCTGGTTATCTCCGAGAGCCGAAGGTCACGGTCGAAGTCGATTCCTACCGGCCATTCTTCGTTCTGGGCGAGGTCACGAATTCGGGTCAGTTCCCTTATGTCAACGGCATGACCGTGCAGACAGCCGTCGCGATCGCCGGTGGATTCACGGCACGCGGGCAACGCCATTACGCGGAGATTTCGCGGATGGTTGCGGGCCAGCCGGTAACCGGCACGGTGCCGATCACCTATCCCGTGCGTCCGGGAGACACGATCATCGTCAAGGAGCGCTGGTTCTGACGGCTGACAACCGTCGCCACGCCGCAACGCCACTCATGCTGCCTTCATCGCACCCGCTTAGAATTCTCCACGTCTTCCGGGCACCTTTGGGCGGCCTTTTCCGAAACGCCATCGACCTCACGCGCGGACAAATCGAACGCGGGCATGAGGTCGGGATTTTCTGCGACTCGACCACGGGCGGTGAACGGGCAGACCGGATATTCGCCGAACTTGCACCACGCCTTGCCCTTGGCGTGACTCGGGTGCCGATGTCGCGCTATCCCAGTCTCACCGACCTCAAGGCCCAGATCGCCGCGTCGCGTCTGCGCCAGCATCTGCGGCCGGACGTCATTCACGGCCACGGATCGAAAGGCGGTCTATACGCCCGACTGCCCGCGCTGCTGCCCGGCCATGGTTACGTCACGGCCTACACGCCCCATGGCGGCAGCTTCAACTACAAGCCCGGCTCGTTCGAGCATCGCCTCTACATGGGTGTCGAGCGTCTGCTTGAGCGTTCCACCGACGTGTTCCTGTTCGAAAGCGCCTTCATCGCCGGGCGGTTCGAGGCCTATATCGGGCATCAACCGCGTAAAGCATATCGCATCGTGGTCAACGGGGTATCCGCCGAGGAATTCGTACCGATCGACCATAGCGGCGCACGGTTCGATCTGCTTTATTTGGGCGAATTGCGGTCGGCGAAGGGTGTCGACACGTTGTTGCAAGCCCTTTCCCTGCTGCGCGAAACGCATGGCAAGCGCCCAACAATCGTCATCGTCGGGTCCGGCCCCGACGATCTCGCCCTTCGTCAGATGGCGGAACAACTTGGCGTGTCATCGCAATGCACGTTTCGTGGGCCCGGACCGATCAGGGAAGCCTTGTCATGGGCCCGGATCATGGTGGTGCCATCCCGGGCGGAGTCGCTACCCTATGTGGTGCTTGAGGCGGCCGCCGCGGCCCAGCCTCTGGTCTCGACCAATGTCGGCGGCATTTCCGAAATCTGCGGCCCCGATCATTCAGACCGCCTGATCGTACCCGACGACCCACGGCGCCTCGCGGAGGCGATCGGTACGCAGCTGGACCTTGACGCCCAGGAACTTGCCAAGCAGGCAGCCGATCTCGCGGCCTATGTCCATGGCAAGTTCCGCGTGGATACGATGATCGACTGCGTCATCGCGGCATACCGGGATGCGATCGCGGCGCGCCACCAAACCCACCCTTAAATGTTCAGTCAGCATTGCCCTCTAGCGTGAAGCAAACGCACGCAGATTTCCTCGACCAGGCTGGGCACAGCCAGATCCGCCGGTTGCGACCATGGGCACTTTCGATATTCGCGACGTTCTGAAGGCTCAGTCTTCGGCCAGTGCCACCTATGGCAGCGGCCCGGGCCAGACGAATCGACGATCCCTCCACCCGCTGGCCGAACGGCTGGCAGCCATACCGGTTCGCCCGACCCTTTCGCCGATCATCGTCGAAGGCGCCGTCCGCCTTTGCGACAGTTTCGCCGTCCTGCTGACGGGTGCCGCGCTCTATGGCTGGTATGTTGCCGATGTCTTGGAGAACGCGGGTCATTACCTCTATACGATCCCGGCGATGACACTTGGCATGCTGGTCGTGTTCCAGTCCTTCCAGCTTTATCAGGTTGGAATCATGCGATCCCTCATCGTTCAGGGACTGCGCATGACGGCGGCCTGGACGGTCCTCTTCATGCTGGCCCTTGTGGTCTTCTTCTTCCTGAAGATCGGTGATCAGGTCTCAAGGTTCTGGCTTGCAGCCTATTTCGTCATCGGGCTGATCTTGCTCCTGCTGGATCGGCTGGTCTTGACCGTGATCGTGCGCAAGCTGACCCGTTCCGGTCGGATCGAGCGTCGTACCGCGATCGTCGGCGGCGCCGAATCGGGTGCCGCGCTCATCCGTGCGCTCGAAGCCCAGCGCGACACGGGGCTTCGGGTTTGTGGCGTGTTCGACGACCGCGGCGATGATCGGTCGCCGGATCTCGTGGCCGGCTACCCCAAGCTCGGCACCGTCGACGATCTGGTGGAATTCGCACGCCGCACCCGCCTCGACCTGGTGATCTTCACCCTGCCGATCTCAGCCGAGACACGCCTGTTACAGATGCTGCGCAAACTCTGGGTGCTGCCGATCGATATCCGGCTGTCGGCGCATATGTCGAAGCTCAAGTTCCGGCCGCGCTCTTATTCCTATATCGGCGCCGTCCCCGTGCTCGACGTCTTCGATCGGCCGATCGCCGATTGGGACATCGTCATGAAATGGTTCTTCGACAAGATCGTCGGCCTCTTGGCGCTCGTCATGCTGTCGCCGCTGATGCTGATCACGGCTGTCGCGATCAAGCTCGATTCCCGCGGGCCTGTGTTCTTCCGGCAAAAGCGCTATGGCTTCAACAATGAGTTGATCGAGGTCTTCAAGTTCCGGTCGATGTATGCCGACAAGGCCGATGCCTCGGCCTCGAAACTGGTGACCCGCGATGACCCACGGGTGACACGTGTCGGCCGTTTTATCCGCAAGACCTCGATCGACGAACTGCCGCAACTCTTCAACGTCGTCTTCGCCGGCAATCTCTCGCTGGTCGGGCCACGCCCCCATGCGGTCCATGCCAAGGCCGAGGATCGTTTCTACGACGAGGTGGTGGATGGCTATTTTGCGCGTCACAAGGTCAAGCCCGGTATCACCGGCTGGGCTCAAGTGAACGGCTGGCGCGGTGAAACCGACACGGAGGACAAGATCCAGCGGCGCGTCGAGCATGACATCTTCTACATCGAGAACTGGTCGGTGCTGTTCGATCTTTTCATCCTCATCAAGACTCCGTTCTCGCTACTGAAGACGGAGCACGCCTATTGAACCTCGCAAGCGCCCCGACCGCATCGGTTCGAGGGACCGTGTCGCTCGAGGCGGTGCGCCGGGGCATGCTGTGGCTGTTGCTGACATGCAGCTGTATCGGCTTCATCGAACCATCGCCCTACGAGATAGCCTTCGTGATGGCGCTTGCGCTGTTTGCGCTTTCGGGCATGCGGCTTTCCGTCCGGCTCGTACCGCTGGTCATGCTGCTGCTGCTCTACAATCTTGGCGGCGCGATCTCGCTGATCCCCTGGCTTGAGGAAGAGGCCTCGGTTCGTTTCATTGCCGTTTCGATCTACCTGATGATCACCGCGATCTTCTTCGCGGCGATTATGGCGGATGATACGCTCGCGCGCCTGCGCGCCATCCGCCGGGGCTACCTCGTCGCGGCCTGGGTCGCGGGCGCTGCGGGCATCGCCGGTTACTTCGACATCGGCGGTTCCGGCAGCCTGCTGTCACTTTACGGCCGGGCCTCGGGCACGTTCAAGGACCCCAACGTGCTCGGTCCTTTCCTAGTCCTGCCGATCATCTGGGGCCTTCAGCGGGTGCTCGTCGGACGCCTCGGGCTTGCATCGGGCATGGCCCTGATTTCCCTGCCGCTCCTGGGGCTGTTCCTGACATTTTCGCGCGGCGCCTGGGGCAACCTTGTCGGGGCCGCCTTGCTGACGATGGCGCTGCTGTTCCTGACGAGCCAGGACCGGGCCTTGCGCGCCCGAATTGTCGCCTTCGGCGTGATCTGCGTGGCAATGGCCATCGCTGGACTCGGCATCGCCTTGTCGTTCGAACGCATCCGTGAGGTTTTCGAAATCCGCGCCTCGCTCGACCAGTCCTACGATCAAGGAGTTACAGGTCGGTTCGGCAATCAGCTGCGCTCGCTGTCGGCCCTGCTCGACCGGCCCAACGGTTTCGGCCCGCTGCGCTTCCGCTGGGTCTATGCGGACGATCCGCACAATGTCTACGTCAACGCCTTTGCCTCCTATGGCTGGCTAGGTGGTATATCCTTTCTTGGCCTGACGGTCGCGACATGCATCGCGGGATGGCGTCTCGCGCTGCGGAGCGCGCCGTGGCAGGGCGACGCGATCGCGATCTGGGCGGTGCTGTTCGTCACGATCCTGCAAGGCTTGCAGATCGATACCGACCACTGGCGGCATCTGTTCCTGATGATCGGACTTGTCTGGGGTCTGTCCGTGTTGCCCGTTCCAGGCACGGACCGCCTTGGTCAGTCGCGATCCTTGCGGACCACCACATAGGCATAGGTCGTCATCAGCCGCCAATCGACCCGCGCGGCGATGGCGTTGAACGCATGGTCGGCCTGCCGCAATCCTGGCAGCCGCTTGAAATAGCCGTGGCCCCAGAACGGCTGGACATGAACATCGCTGAAGCCGGCGCGCGCCAGCATCGGCGTCAGAAGCCGCGACGAACCGCGACACCAGTCATACACCGCCGGAAACTTCGGATCGCCGCCGCCGTCCCGGCGCGCGGGAAACAGGGCGTGCACCAGCGCCCGGGAGACGCTTTCCGGCAGGACATGGTTGAGCGCAAAGACCGGCGCCCACAGCGTGGGGAAGAAGGCGAGCGCAACGCCGCCGGGTGCCAGCAACGTGTGGATATTGGTCCAAGCCCGCTCGACCTCGTTGACGTGCTCGAAAACCATACGCGAAAACATGAGATCATAACTGCCAGCTGCGACATCGGGCTCCGACAGATCGCCGGCAATGTCGAAGCGTGCCGTCTTGAGGCCGCGCGGCGTGAGTGCCAATTCGCCGGCATCGATGTCATTGACGGTCAAAGCGATATCGAGCCCCTCGACCGTCTCCGGCGTGAACAGCGGATCGCGACCGCCCCCGATCTCGCAGAAGCGCTTCAGGCGGAACTGGCGCGCAAGGCCGAGGATCGTGTTTTCGTAATTGGCCCAGGCCCAATCGGAATGCCAATGCGGCGCCACCTCGTCGACGAAGCGCCGTACGCTGTCGCGGTTGCCAGCGGCGTGCCCCCGCCCGAGGGGCACCGCGCTTGAGGGCGGGGAAACGGCAAGCGACATGAAAGATCACCGATGCGGATTGCGGCACGTTACAAGCCAACGTGATCCGACGCCCGCGCCAACGCAACCAAACTCGATGGATACGGTGAATGACCCGTGAGAGCGCGTCACCGCCAGAAAGAACCGATAGGCCTCGTTCGCGCGTTGCATCGGCGCGCCGGCGTGACTATAAGCGCCCCTGTCGGAGCGTAGCGCAGCCCGGTTAGCGCACTAGTCTGGGGGACTAGGGGTCGGAGGTTCAAATCCTCTCGCTCCGACCATAAAACCGATCGATCCGGTTGATCCTCGCCGCAAGCCTCACGGGGTTGGCCCCGGATCGTCAGGCGTCCAGCAATCGCGGCGACGGAATCGGAATCAGGAACCGACCACCCCACTCGGCGATACCGGTCAGATCCCGCTGAATTTCCTCCGCAAGATTCCAGGGCAGGATGAGCAGGATATCTGGCCTGGCCTCGAAGATCGCAGCCGGATCGAGAATGGGGATACCAAGGCCTGGCAGGAACAGCCCCTGCTTTCCCGGATTTTTATCGACCGTGAAGTCGATCACGTCGTTCCGCATGCCGGCATAATTCAGAAGTGTGTTGCCCTTCGCCGGCGCCCCATAGGCGGCGATCCGCAATCCTTCGTTTTTGAGATTCGCCAGCATCAGTACCAACTCGCGCTTCACGCGCTTTACCCGATCGGCGAATGCGCTGTAGGCCGCGATCGAGCCCAGCCCCGCTGCTGCTTCATCGTGACGGAGGGCCGCGACGCGTTCCGTCTCGTCATGCCCGGACAATGCATGGCCAACCATCAGCCGCAGCGAGCCGCCATGGGTCGCCAGCCGCTCGACATCGAAAACCCGAAGACCGTGCCGGGCAAAAAGCGGCTCCAGCGCAAGCAGCGACAGATAGGAGTAATGCTCGTGATAAATCGTATCGAACTGGGTCTGCGACATGAGTTGCATCAGGTGCGGAAATTCGAATGAGACGACCCCCTCGGGTTTCAAAAGCGCGCGAAACCCGCCGACAAAATCGTTGATGTCTGGGACATGGGCCAGGACATTGTTTGCCACCATCAGATCGGCCGCGAATCCTTCGCTCTTCAACCGCGCGCCCAAGGCCTGCCCGAAAAAGGCGACGCGCGTCTCGATGCCATGGTTGAGCCGCGCCGCCTTCGCGCAATTGGCCGCCGGATCGACACCCAGACACGGCACGTCGAGACCTTTGAAATATTGCAGCAGATAGCCATCGTTGCTGGCAACCTCGATGACGTGCGACCGCGCGCCGAGCCTGAACCGGCGCGTCATGTCTTCCGCGAAGGCTTTCGCATGACTCAGCCACGAAGACGAGAACGAGGAGAAATAAGCGTAATCCGCGTGAAAATGATCCTGTGCCGAGCCGAAATCCTGCAGTTGCACGAGCATGCAGGCATCACAGACGAAGGCATGCAACGGAAAGAAGATTTCAGGTTTGTCCCGGTCAATCGCCCTGCGAAAGGCGTTGGAAACCGGCTGGACACCAAGATCGACGAAGGTCGTCCGAAGGGAAGCGCCACAGGCGCGGCAGGTTGGCACGTTCATTTTGCTTTTCCGCAAGGTCGGTTATCTAAAAGCGTGATTCATTGCCATCCCGCAAGGGATAGCCTGCTTCGAGAGCGCGGCCGCATGCGTTTTACGTCCCTGGCGATCCCGGGCGCTTTCCTGATCGAGTCCGATCCAATCACGGATGAACGCGGAGCCTTCGCCCGGCTGTTTTGCGCCGAAACCTTTGCCAGTCACGGCCTGATAAGTGACTTTCGGCAGCGCTCGATGTCGTTCAACCATCGCTCCGGTACATTGCGCGGCCTGCATTTCCAGCGCAGCCCGCATGCCGAAACGAAGATCGTGCGCTGCACCGCGGGCGCGATCTTCGATGTCATCGTCGATCTTCGGCAAGGCTCGCCAACCTTCGGCGGCAATTTCACCGTGGTCTTGTCGGCCGTGAACCGGACGATGCTGTATGTGCCAGCCGGCTGCGCCCACGGGTTCCTGACGCTATCGGACGCCACGGAAGTCTATTACGAAATTACGCCCGCTTTCGTTGCCGAGGCCTCTTCCGGTATCGCCTGGAACGACCCTGATCTCGCCATTGCCTGGCCGGAAGCGCCCCGGGTCATCAGCGACCGTGATCGAGCCCTGCCCTTCTTTTCCACAATCCCTGCGGTCTGAGCTTATCGGTCCATTTACCATGCGCCGCTAGGATTTCTGGCAGATCGTAGCGGGCAAACCGCCGTTCCGCCGGATGCCGACGCATGATTACGCCATCCTCATTTTCCTTGCCCTTGCCAGCGCCCTTGCCATCATCATTGCCATCATCATTGCCCGCGCCCGATTTCTGGCGCGGCAAGCGCGTGCTGGTGACGGGGCATACCGGCTTCAAGGGCACATGGCTGACACTGTGGTTGTGGGCGATGGGCGCGACGGTCACGGGTTTCGCGCGCACCCCCGACCAGTCGCCGGCTCTGTTCGATCTCACGCGCGCAACCGATCGATGCGATTCGATCATCGGCGAATTGACGGACGGAGACTGCGTCCGCGCGACGGTCGAGCGGAGCGACCCGCAGATCGTGCTGCATCTCGCGGCGCAAGCCCTGGTGCGGCGATCGTTGGCAGCTCCCGTCGAGACGGTCGCCACCAATGTGCTGGGCACGGCGGTGCTGCTCGACGCCCTGCGGCAGGCGGCGTCGATCGAGGCGGTCGTCGTCGTGACATCGGACAAGGTTTACGATCATGCCGGTCACGACTCCCGAGCGTTCAGCGAGAGCGACCGACTTGGCGGGCGCGATCCCTATTCTGCCTCGAAAGCGGCGTGCGAGATCATCGTCGCCTCGATGGCGGCAAGTTTCTTCGATCGAGTCCCGGTCGCGACCGTGCGCGGCGGCAATGTCATCGGCGGCGGCGACTTTTCGGCCGACCGCCTCATTCCGGACATCGTCCGGAAGGCGGCAAGCGGCGGCGAACTCGTGCTGCGCCATCCGGAGGCCACCAGACCGTGGCAGCATGTGCTCGATTGCCTGAGCGGCTATCTGCTCTACGCCGAGCGACTGGCACAGGGCGCGGATCTACCGCTTAGTCTCAACATCGGCCCGGATCATCGCTCGCAGTTTTCGGTCGGCGATGTCGCGACACGCATGCTGGCCCTACTGCGCATCGAGCAACCCTGGCGCCATGCGCCCGTTCCCGGATCGATCGAGATGGCGGCGCTCGCCATCGATGCTAGCCAGGCGCGCCGCCTGCTGGCCTGGCACGATAGGCTGCCGGGTCAGCCCGGCTTGGACTGGACGGCCGACTGGTATCGGCAGTGGCTCGACGGTGCCGACATGAGCGCTACGACGATCGGACAGATCGAGCGATATACCAGGCTTGATGCTGGCCATTAACCGCGCTTTTACCATGATTGCCCAAGTGTAGAGGGATCAGGCGTCGAACGATCCGGGCCTGGAGCACTCTGATCCTTGCGGGAGCGAGCCACATGCGTGTCGTCATTCTAGCCGGCGGACGCGGGACACGCATTTCAGAGGAATCGGACAACAAACCCAAGCCCATGATCGACATCGGCGGGCGCCCGATCCTCTGGCACATCATGAAAATCTATGCGGCTCAGGGCTTTGATGATTTCATCATCGCCGCGGGCTACAAGGCGGATGTCATCAAGCGCTATTTCTATGAGGAAACGCAGCTTTCGGGCGATCTCTACGTCGATGCACGCACCGGCGAGATCAGGCATTCGGCACCCGATGCCGAGCCATGGAAGGTGCGGATCGTCAATACCGGTCTCGATACCAACACCGGCGGCCGGATCTTGCGCCTGCGACCACATCTGGGTGACGCGCCGTTCATGGTGACCTATGGAGACGGCGTCTCCAACGTCGATCTGGAAAAGCTCATCGCCCATCACAAGCGCAAGGCCGGCCTTGCCACCATCACCGCAGTGCGGCCGCCCGCGCGCTTCGGCGGCATCAATTTCGATGGCGACAATCTGAAGAATTTTTCGGAAAAGCCGCAGGCCGGCGAAGGCTGGATCAACGGCGGCTTCGCGGTGCTGGAATCTGAATGCTTCCGCTATCTCGAAAAGGCGGGGGACGACACCAGCCTCGAAATCGGCCTCTTCGAGGATTTGGCGCGCGAAGGCCGCATTGCCGCCTATCAGCATGAGGGCTTCTGGCAGTGCGTCGACACCCTGCGCGAGCTACGCCTGCTGCAGTCGCTCTGGGACAAGAACAACGCCCCCTGGAAACTGTGGCAGGCACATTCGGCGGCGTGGACAGCCGCGGCCTGAGGCCCGCCTATTTTGGCCGCCAGCGGATGATGATTGTCTCCAGCGGCGCGACATTCATCGGACGCCGGGCGGGAGCCAGTCCCATATCCCGCCTCCGAATCGAGGTCAGGTCGTAGCTGTCGCGGCAGAGCATGATCGAACTGCCCTTGTCGGCCGTGTCGTCGAACAATTCGGTGACGCAAATAATGTGGGCGTAGGCTTCCAATCCGATGATCGCGACACTCGATGGACCAGCTATGGCTTCGCGCAGTGTTGTCCAGAACATCTCGAACGAGGCCGGAGGCGTCTCGACCCAAGGGATATGGCGCTCCAGCCCGAAACCGAGCTTGCGGCGGGCGAATGCATCGGCGAAGTCGCCGGCGGCGACGACATGCGGAAAATCGAGCCCGGTATAGGCATTGGCATACGTCAGCCGCAATTCAGGGTCTGGATCGGAACCGAATCGCTCCGCCAGCCCGTGCCCGACGAATTCCAGGAAATCCTCCAGCCGCGTCTCGCTCTGCGAAAGCGCGCCGTCCGAGAGCGCGTCGACGGCGTTGGCCCAGCTCATCACGCCGCACAAGCCGTTGCCGACGCCCTGGGAGATACCCAGGCGCGCGTCAAGCAACGATGGCGGCTTCCGGCGAAGAAAGGTTCGCGAGCGACGCTGCCGCGACGGATCAGGCCTCGCGCTCATGCGAAATAGGGCATCATGCGGGGCTGTCGTCGCGATTGGTGTCGTCGCGGGTGCTCTCGATCACGCGCTTGCACTCCGCTAGTTCAAACAATGTCGCCTTGAGTGCCGATAAAATCCGCTCGTCGAGGAGGGCAGCGCCGAACGCTGGACCGCGCTGCGCACGGGCGGCGGTGTTCTCGCCCGCAGGCGGAGATAACAGCGTGGCCTGCGGCTCGGACGGGGTGGTATCGACCGGGAGTTCGGGAGCAAGCTGACCGAGCGGTTCGCCACGACCGATTGCCTGGACACGGCGCACGCCCTGTTCCTTCAGGATACGCTGGACGCCCTTGATCGTGTAACCTTCGCCATAGAGCAGGCGCCGGATGCCTTGCAGCAGTAGAACATCGTCGGGGCGGTAGTAGCGTCGACCGCCGCCGCGCTTTAGAGGCCGGATTTGCGGAAAGCGCGTTTCCCAGAATCGGAGGACATGCTGCGGCACGTCGAGATCGTCGGCCACTTCACTGATCGTGCGGAAGGCGTCAGGGCTCTTGTCCAATTCGGCCTCAAATTCCGAAGTATTCTCCGCCAGGCTCAATCGTCGTCAACCTCGTCCGTCAATCCGTTGATGCGGGCCTTCAGAACATTCGAAGGCTTGAAAACCATCACGCGCCGAGGCTCGATGGGCACTTCCACGCCGGTTTTCGGATTACGTCCGATTCGCTTGCCCTTGTCGCGGACGATGAACGATCCGAAGGATGACAACTTGACATTCTCGCCCCGGGCGACAGCCTCGCTGATTTCCGTGAGAACCATTTCCACGAGCGACGACGACTCGCTCCGCGACAAGCCGACTTTCTGATAAACGGCCTCGCACAGGTCAGCGCGTGTGACAGTTCGTCCCGCCATCCTGATCTCTCCCACTTATCGCATCTGCTGATAACTAAAACGTGATTGTTCCACGCTAGGCGTGGGTTAACGGCTGGTCAATTGCTTTGAGGCATTTTGCAACCTGACTGCGGAAGCTATTGATCCTGATTCGGAAATCACCTTCGGCCCACCATCACAATGCGGCAGGCACAAGAAGGTTTCCATCTACCAGCGCAACAGCACGGATCCCCAGGTAAAGCCGCCACCCATCGCCTCCATCAGGACAAGTTGTCCTTCCTGGATGCGGCCATCATGTCGCGCTTCCGCCAGCGCCAGCGGAATGGACGCCGCCGACGTATTGCCGTGGCGGTCGACCGTGACGACGACCCGGCTTGGATCGATGCCAAGTTTTTCGGCTGTCGCATCGATGATGCGCCGATTGGCCTGATGGGGAACGAACCAGTCGATATCGGTGCCTGACAATCCGGTGTCGGCGAAGGTCGCCTCGACGGTTTCGGCCAGCTTGACGACCGCGTGCCTGAAGACGTCACGACCTTCCATGCGCAACTTGCCGACGGTGCCGGTCGATCCTGGCCCACCATCGACATAGAGCTTGTTCATGTACCGGCCATCGGAACGGATATGCGTGCTCAGTATGCCGCGATCAGCCAGGGTGCCCTCGCCTTCCGTGGCCTCAATCACGACGGCGCCGGCGCCATCGCCGAAGAGGACGCATGTGCCCCGGTCGCTCCAGTCGAGAATCCGCGAGAAGGTTTCAGCCCCGATGACAAGCGCTCGCCGAGCCGCGCCGGTCGACAGGAACTTGTCGGCCGTGGTCAGGGCAAAGACAAATCCCGAACAGACGGCGGCGATATCGAAGGCCACGCCCGTCTCGATGCCGAGCGCCATCTGGACTTGCGTGGCGGTCGCAGGAAAGGTGTTGTCGGGCGTCGCGGTCGCGACGATGATGAGGTCGATGTCGGTAGCCTGCATCCGTGCATCGGCCAGCGCCGCCCGCGCCGCGGCCACAGCCAGCGTTGACGTTGTTTCGCCGTCAGCAGCGATATGGCGCTGGCGGATTCCGGTCCGCTGGACGATCCATTCGTCGGAGGTTTCGACCTGGGTGGCCAGGTCGGCATTGGTCAGGATGCGCGGTGGCAGATACGATCCACAGCCGCGAACGACGGAACGGAGACAGTTCACGGGCTAAATCCTTACTCGCCCGCCGCAGGAACCGCGAGGGCTTGTCCAGCCATGGGCCTGGCGGTGGCGGCGACCATCTCGCGCACCTTGGACATCAATTCGAATCGCGCCATTTCGTAGCCGAGTTCAACGGCGCTGGCAAAGCCGGTCGCGTCGGTGCCGCCGTGGCTCTTGATGACGACGCCCTGCAAGCCCAGAAACACGCCGCCATTGACCTTGCGGGGGTCCATCTTCTCCTTCAGCGCGGTGAAGGCGCCGCGGGCGAAGAGGTAGCCGATTCGCGACATCAGCGAACTGCTCATCGCGGAGCGCAGATATTCCGCGAACTGCTTGGCGGTGCCTTCCGCCGTCTTCAAGGCGATGTTGCCGGTGAAGCCCTCGGTCACGACGACATCGACCGTGCCCTTGCCCAGATCGTTGCCCTCGACGAAGCCGCGATAATCGAGATGCGGCAGGGTGGCCTCGCGCAGGATGATGCTGGCTTCCTTCACCGCCTCGACGCCCTTGATTTCCTCGACGCCGACATTCAGCAAGCCGACGGTCGGACGGTCGATATCGAAGACGATGCGCGCCATGGCCGCTCCCATCACGGCGAGATCGACCAGATGTTGGGCATCTGCGCCAATGGTCGCGCCGACATCGAGCACAATGCTCTCGCCGCGAAGGGTCGGCCAGATCGCGGCAATCGCCGGGCGATCGACCTGCGGCATCGATTTCAGGCAAAACTTCGACATCGCCATCAGCGCGCCGGTATTGCCGGCCGAAACCGTGACATCGGCTTCGCCGAGTTTTGTCGCCTCGATGGCGCGCCACATCGATGATTTGTAACGGCCATAGCGCAAGGCCTGGCTCGGCTTGTCGTCCATCTTCACCGATACTTCGGTATGGTGGAACGTCGTCGCCGCCTTGACCGCCGGATGAGCATCGAGCAGCGGCGAGACCAGGGCCTCGTCGCCAAAAATGACGAACCTGGTATCGGGGCGTCTTTGAAGCGCAATGCCGGCTCCGGGGATCACGATGGAAGGGCCATGGTCGCCGCCCATTGCATCGAGGGCAATCGTAACGGAACGTGCCATAACCAAGAAGCTTTCTTTCCGAACGAGATGCCCCGTCGAAAGGCATTCCATGGTGGCCGGACAATAGCGACTTGAACGTGCCCCGCAAGAGCCGCCGCGTTCACGAGTTACCGTGGACAAAACCGGCTGCGCCCACGCCACGGCCGGGCCAGGCATGACGGGCAGGCTTGGCCGGTATGGAGCGTTTCGCGAGAGCTACTGCTGTTTTGGGCGCAGCCTCAGCAGGGCCGCAAAGGGCGATTCGTTCTCGCCTGCATCCGGTGGCGGATCGAAGCTGGCGCCGGGTTTGCGGGGATAGGGCGGCAGCGCGAGGCTGAGGAATTCCGTGGTCGCCGCGCCAAGATCGATCGTCCCGTCGACAATGACCTCGGGCAAGTCTTCGCTATCAAGCAGGGGGGACAGATCAATCTCCCCCTCCTCCGCCTTTGCCATGAGGCGCGCCGCCATCTTCTCGATATCGGCGGCGGTCGCGAATTTCAGGCTGACGGGCTCGCGCAGGCGGAAGGGAAACGGTTCCAGCGTGACAATGCAGACCGGATGCAGTTCTGCCTCGATCTCGCCTTTGAGCGACGCCCGGTCGCCATTGCGCGTCACCTTGTAGCGACCCCTCAGACGTTCGATCGAGGCGAGGCCGAGAAAACGCGCCAGGTTCTCGCGTTCCGTTTCGTCGGGAATGACATCGATCACTTGTCCGGATGCCTTCAAGCCATCGACGGAAACCAACCGGGTCAAAGGGGCTGGATCATGTGGCTGAACGGGACCGTTGGGCGCGGCAGGATCAGGCATCGTCAGATCCTCACGGTTTCAGGGGCTCCACGATCGGCGCGCGACGGAACAAGTCGTCGAAACCGCACGCAGAAAGCTGACCGATGCTATCGAGAACGTAATCGGCCAGAAGTGCCGGGCTGCCGATCGTGGTGACGTTGCGGGCCAATGCCGCTTCCAGAGCCTGCCGGTCATCGGCCGCGAGAGCGGCATCATAGGCCTCGACGCGGCCATAGAAACCTTGCGCCAGCTTCTTCATCCGCTTCGGCACGCCGATATCACTGATGCCCGCCTGCCGCAGACCGAGATCGAGATGCTCGAAGACGTGGTCGATGAAGTCCTGGGCGGCCGCGGACGCGGGAGGCGGAAGCTGCCGCAGGCGATGCATGACGAGGAAAGCATGAAGCGTCAGGCTCTCGAACCGCCCCTCGAACGTGTCAGGAACACCGGCGTGCAGATACAGCCCTGGAGCGCGCGCGGCTTCCACCACGCGCTCTAACAGGATGCGCGTCACTTCCGGGCGCTTGGGTTTGCCGAACAGGCCTAGGATCACGCGCTGTCTGCTCCGTTCCGGGCCGGCTTTCGCCGCGGAACCGGCAGCCTTGCCAAAGCCATGGTCGGGCGTTACGCCAATTGCATCCCATCTGGCAAGCGTGGCAAAGGTCGCGCCCCGCAGTTTTGGACATGACGACCCTATGACATATCCGACACGCCGCACGGCTGCCCTGTCCCTGATCGGGCTGACCGCCATCGCCCTCGGCGGCTGCATGCAGAACGCCGGACTGGTCCTGCCCACCTCTGCCGGCATGAACGAACAATTCCAGCGCGGCTTCGTGTTCGACGATGAACTGCTGGGCAAGGTCAAGCCGGGCATGGATGTGCAGGACGTGCTGACAACGCTTGGCACGCCGACGACGACATCGACCGTCGGCAACCGGACATTCTATTACATCAACCAAACGGTGCGACGCCGGTTCCAATTCCAGAACCCGACCGTGATCGACCAGAAGGTCATCGCCGTCTATTTCAACAAGGGCTTCAAGGTCGAGCGCATCGCCAACTGGGGCCTGCAGGATGGCGTGCTGTTCGACTTCATCAGCCGCACGACCCCAACCGGCGGTGCCGAACAGAGTTTCGTTGGCAATCTGTTCCGGGGCGTCACGCGGTTCAACCCACTCAGCGGCCTCGGAAACTGAGAGATCGATTCAAGCGGTTGCGAACTTGAATCCGGTGTTTCATCTAAAACATTGAGAATAAAAAACCCTGTGGATCGCTCCGCAGGGTTTTTTGCCGGGCCAGGTTGCGGGATCAGGCGTGGGCCAGGATCGCCAGCAGCAGCAGCGCGATGATGTTGGTGATCTTGATAGCGGGATTGACCGCGGGACCCGCGGTATCCTTATAGGGGTCGCCGACCGTATCGCCCGTGACCGAGGCCTTGTGAGCCTCGGAGCCCTTGAGGTGTTTGACGCCGTCCTTATCGACGAAACCGTCCTCGAACGACTTCTTGGCGTTGTCCCAGGCACCGCCACCCGAGGTCATCGAGATCGCGACGAAGATACCGGTGACAATGACACCCATGAGCATGGCTCCGACCGCGGCGAAAGCCTGATTACGGCCCGCAATGGCGTTGATCGCGAAAAAGGTCACGATAGGAGCCAGCACCGGCAGCAGGGATGGAACGATCATTTCCTTGATCGCCGCCTTGGTCAGGAGATCGACCGCGCGGGCATAATCGGGACGCTCCGTGCCCGCCATGATGCCCGGACGCTCCCGGAACTGCCGACGCACCTCCTCGACGACCGAACCGGCCGCGCGACCAACCGCTGTCATACCCATGCCGCCGAACAGGAACGGAATGAGACCACCGAGCAGAAGACCGACGACGACGTAAGGGTTGGACAAGGAGAAATCGACGACCACGCCCTTGAAATATTGGAACGTCGTCGAACCGGCCTTGTTGGCCTCGCTGATGAAGTAGTTCAGGTCGGACGTATAGGCCGCGAACAGCACGAGCGCGCCCATGCCGGCCGAGCCGATAGCGTAGCCCTTGGTCACGGCCTTGGTGGTGTTGCCGACCGCATCGAGCGCGTCGGTCGAATGGCGGACTTCCTTGGGAAGACCCGCCATCTCGGCAATGCCGCCGGCATTGTCGGTCACGGGTCCGAAGGCGTCGAGCGCCACGACAACGCCGGCGAGTGCCAACATCGCGGTGGTGGCGATGGCGATGCCGAACAGGCCCGCCAGCGAGAACGACGCGATGATGCCGGCGATGATGACGATCGTCGGCATCGCGGTTGATTCAAGGCTGACCGCGAGGCCCTGGATAACGTTGGTGCCATGACCGGTCACAGACGCCTGGGCAATCGAAACCACAGGCCGCTTGCCGGTGCCGGTGTAATATTCGGTGATCACGACGATCAGCGCCGTGACGGCCAGACCGACCATCGCGCACCAGAACAGCGCACCGGAAGTGAAGGTCACGCCCTGCGCGGTTGTGAAGGATGTGCCAAAGCCGCCGAGTATCCACTGGTTCACCAGCGCGATCGCTCCGATGGACAAGACACCAGCGGCGATGAAGCCCTTGTAGAGCGCTCCCATGATCGAGTTGTTCGAGCCGAGCTTGACGAAGAACGTGCCGGCGATGGAAGTGACGATGCAGGCCGCGGCGATTGCCATCGGATAGAGCATCATCGTGACGAGCGTGGCGCCCTGCCCGGCGAAAAAGATCGCCGAGAGCACCATGGTCGCGACCAGCGTCACCGCGTAGGTTTCGAACAGATCGGCCGCCATGCCGGCGCAGTCGCCGACATTGTCGCCGACATTGTCGGCGATCGTCGCCGGGTTGCGCGGGTCATCCTCGGGAATTCCAGCTTCCACCTTGCCGACGAGGTCGGCGCCGACATCGGCCCCCTTGGTGAAGATGCCGCCGCCCAGACGCGCGAAGATCGAGATCAGCGAGGCGCCGAAACCAAGTGCGACCAGCGCGTCGATGACGATGCGGCTGGAAGGCGCGTGGCCGAGCATGCCGGTGAGGATGCCGTAATAGACGGCGACACCCAGCAGCGCGAGACCGGCCACCAGCATGCCGGTGACAGCACCGGCCTTGAATGCGACGTCGAGACCGTCGGCCAGCGAGGTGGCGGCAGCCTGTGCGGTGCGAACATTGGCCCGTACAGAAACGTTCATGCCGATGAAGCCGGCGGAGCCCGACAGAACCGCACCGATCAGAAACCCGACCGCCACTTCCTTGCCAAGCAGATAGGCGAGCCCGATGACGAGAACGAGGCCGACCATACTGATCGTCACATACTGGCGCTTCAGGTAGGCCTGCGCGCCTTCGGCGACGGCGCCTGAAATTTCCTGCATGCGCTGATTGCCCGCGTCGCGCTTCATGACGTCGGCATAGGCCCAGGCGCCATACCCGATCGAGGTCAGGCCGAGTAGAATGATGATGAACAACGCGGACATTCGGTTCCGTTCCCCGATTTTTCGTTCCTGATTTAAGGCAGGATCTGAATTGTGCCTGGTGGGACCGTCAGGCCTCACAGGATTTTGGAATCAGCTGCGACAAAATGAGCCCGCTGGACGCGACACCCCTTTGCCAAAGTTTTTCCAAATTCGCAAACGCAGCGTGTGACTCAAGCGGGCATCGTGTGGCGTGTCTGCCTGGCCCGCCATGCCAGAAGCGCCAACCCGCACAGGACGGGTGGGAACACGATGACGTTGACCCACTCCCATCCATAGGTCGTCAGGACGTGGCCCGAGGAAAACGAGCCGACCGCCATCGTTCCGAACACCAGAAAATCGTTGAAGGACTGGACGCGGTTGCGCTCTTCCGGCCGATGGCATTCGACCACCATCGCCGAGGCACCGATGAAGCCGAAATTCCAGCCGACCCCGAGCAGGATCAATGCAATCCAGAAGTGCCAGACGGTGATACCCGACAAGGCGACCAGACCGGCGATGCCGGTGAGGGCCAGCCCCGCCGCCACCACGCGCGTTGTTCCGAAGCGGGCGATCAGCGACCCGGTGAAGAAACTCGGTCCATACATGGCGATGACGTGCCACTGGATCGCCAGGTTCGAATCCGTCAGCGCATGGCCACAAAGCTTCATTGCGAGGGGTGCCGCGGTCATCACGAGATTCATGAGCGAGTAGCTGACCACCCCGCAGATGGCGGCGACGATGAAGCGCGGCTGGCTGACGATTTCGCGCAACGGACGGCCGCCGCCAGGCACCTTCACCGGCTTCGGAATGTCCACCTGGGACAGCACTGCCATCGCGATCAGGGCGACGAAGGCCTGCGCCAGGTAGCTCGCGGCGAACAGATAGGGCTGCCACATATTCATCGTCAGCGTCACGAGCTGCGGTCCCAGCACACCGGCGAAAACGCCGCCCGCCATGACCCACGAGATCGCCTTGGGGCGGAAGGCCGGGCTCGCCGTATCGGCGGCGGCGAACCGGAACGATTGCGCGACGGCAGCATAGAGCCCGCCGCAGAAGGTCGCGACCAACATCAGCGGGAACGAGGCACGCAACACGGCCATCATCGCCAGCACGCCGCAAAGCGCGCCAAAACCCGAACCGATGAGGAACGTGGTGCGTCGGCCATAGAGTCGCGCGATGATTCCAGCAGGCAGGGTCGCGGCCGCCATCCCCACCACGAAAACCGAGACCGGCGCCGTCGCGTAGACTGGATTGGGAGCCAGCATGGCGCCGACGATCGAACTCGTGGCGAAGATCACCGTTGCGTTGGCGCCGGCGAAGGTCGAAGCCAGCGCCAGGATCAACGCGTTGCGCCTGGCCTTCACATCATCGGTGGAAGGTGATGCTTCCGGCGTCATGACATTCAATCCACAGCAAGGAATCCGAGGCCACCGCCTCAAAAATGGCTGAAGCTGCCCGTGCCAACTTCAACGATTTCGTCGTCGCGCCGGAACTCCGTGATCGAACCGGCTGCTGTGACGGAGCCAATCTTGGTCAGAGGGATACCGGCACTCATCGCGGCACTCTGGACCGCAGCAATTTGGCAGGGCGGGACAGTGCAAAGCAGTTCGTAATCGTCACCCCCGGTCATCGCCAGCATCATGCATGATGGGTCGGCCATGATCGCAGCGCGTGCGGCCTGCGAAAGCGGCACGCGCGCCAGGTCGATCGTCGCTCCGACACCGGCGGCCCTCATCATCTTGCGGGCGTCACCGACCAGTCCGTCGGAGACGTCCATGGCGGCGCTCGCATGGCGCCTCAGGATCGGCGCCAGCGCCTGCCGCGGCTGTGGGTGCAGGTAACGATCGGCGAGCCACGCGCGATCGTTCGGCTTGATCTGGCGGAGCCAGCCGGCTTCCGGACCGCCATGCGCGATGAGTCCCAGCGCGCCATCGCCAATCGTTCCCGAGACCAAAACGGCGTCGCCGGGCCGCGCCGTCGTACGCCGCACCATGGTGCCGGCGGGCACCTCGCCAAAGGCCGTGATCGAGAGCGTCAGCGGTCCCGGCGTCCGCACCGTGTCGCCGCCCAGCAGCGCACATTCGCCCTGTGAAGCCGCCTCCCCCAGTCCTTTCGCGAAAGCCTCGAGCCAGTCGCTCGACCAGTCGCCGGGCAGCGCCAGCGTCAACAGGAACCCGGTCGGCTCGGCACCTTTCGCCGCGAGATCAGAGAGATTGACGCCCAGCGCCTTGCGGCCGATCGAGGCCGGCGGGTCACTGGCAAAAAAATGCACGCCGGCGACCAAGGCGTCGACGGTGACGACAAGCTCATGCCCCGGCCTGGGAGCAACCAGCGCCGCGTCATCCTTCAGACCCAATCCCCCAGCGCCGGCGATCGGGGCAAAAAAGGTGGCGATCAGATCATCCTCGGAAAGCCCCGGCCCCACAGCGATTTGTGTCGGGCCGGTCACGGCGCCACGTCAGGCCAGCGCCGGCGTGAAATCGTCGGGGCGCAGTTCGCGCGCCAGGCGATCGAGCACGGCGTTGACGAGGCCGGGCTCCTCGCCTTCGTAGAAAGCGCGCGTGACGGCGACATATTCGGAGATCACCGCCTTCGGCGGCACGTCTTTCCGGAACATCAGTTCGTAGGCCCCGGCGCGCAGTGTCGCACGAATGAGGGTCTCGATTCGCTTCAGCGGCCAGCCGTCCTGCAGGGCCTGATCGACGCGACGGTCGACCGTGATCTGCTCGCGTACGACGCCCCCGAGGATGTCGCGGAAGAAGGCTTCTTCGGCCAGGGGAAGATCGATTCCATCCACTTCTCGGCCAATCCAATGGGCCTCGAATTCGGTCATCGCCTCCAGCACGCCCTTGCCGCCGATTTCCATCTCGTACAGCGCCTGCACGGCCGAAAGCCGCGCGCCCCGGCGCCGTTCAGCCCGGCTCACGTCACTTCTCCCGACACCGACCGCTTGATACCAAGCACGGCAAGCGCCGCTTCCGCCGCACCGCTGCCCTTGTTCATCTCGGAGCGATTGGCGCGCGCCCAAGCCTGCTCCTTGTTTTCCACGGTGAGGATGCCGTTACCGAGCGGCATGGCGTAAGCGACCGAAATATCCATCAGTGCACGGGCACTTTCGCCCGCGACAATGTCATAATGCCCCGTTTCACCGCGAATAACGCAACCCAAGGCCACGACGGCGTCATACGGATCGACATGTTCATCGGCGGCGCGCAACGCAATGACGACGGTAGACGGAATTTCCAAAGCGCCCGGCACGGTCAGGACATCGACCCGGCAGCCGGAGGCTTTCAAAGCGGCATGAGCGCCGGCCAGCAATTCATCGGCGAGATCGTCATAAAAACGAGCCTCAACCACCAGAATACGCGGTGATTTACCATCCTCTCTGGCAAAAACGCGCTTCTGCGCGGCTTTTCGGGCACCTGCCATGCGTCTTCAATCCTCGTGACGGCACAATAACCGCCGTCAGTAGCCCTCGGCGCGTGCGTCGGCAAGCCGCGCGGCATACCGTGCCATCAGGTCGACCTCGATATGCAGCATGTCACCGACCTTCCGATCGCCCCATGTCGTGACGGCCAAGGAATGGGGAATCAGCAGGACCGAAAAAATATCGCCGTTGACGCTATTCACTGTCAGCGATGTGCCATCGAGGCAGACGGAGCCTTTCGTAGCGATATAGCGCACCAGGTCAGCAGGCGCGCGCAAGGAAAACCGCGCGGTCGCGCCCCATGGCTCCGAGGGATCAGCTACGATCGGCTCCAGGCCGATGATCTCCGCCAACCCATCGACATGCCCGGTAACGAGATGCCCACCGAGTTCGTCGCCAACCTTGAGGGACCGCTCCAGATTGACCTTCGTGCCGGGGCGCCACTGGCGGACGAGGGTTTTTGCCAAGGTTTCAGCAGCTGCCTCAACCCGAAAAAACGAGCCCGCCTCGCCGTCCCGCCGTTCGCCGATGGAGGTGACAGTCAAACATATCCCCGAACAGGCGATCGAGGCGCCGATATCGATGTCGGATGCCGGATACGGACATGCGATGGCGAATTGAAGAAGCTGTGGTCCCTTTGGCTCAGCCTCAAGTATCGAACCAAGTCCGGTGACGATGCCGGTGAACATCAAATGACCTTTCGATAGGTTTCGAATGTATCCACGCCGATCATCTTTCGCTCCACGAGACGATAATGCTCCGGTGACGTCAGCAAGGCCTGCAACGACGGCTGGATCGCGACGACCCCAATCAGGCCAAGGCGGCTGGAGGAGGTCGAGACAACGACCTCATCGGCAAGCCCGGCCAGCGCCAATCTTGCACCGACGGATGGGCCCCCCTCGGAATAGACTCGCGTTATGCCACGCTGCGACAGCAACCTCATCGCCGCACCCAGATCGAGATGTCCGTCAGACCCAGCCTGGACCCGCATGACCTCGGCGCCGTGCGACACAAGACAGCGCTCATTTTCGCTTGGCGCGTCTTCTGTCGCAATCACCCATAGCGGCACCTCCAGCGCGGATTTGACCAGCTTCGATGCGAGCGGCAGTCGCAAGCGGCTGTCCAGGATAACCCTGACAGGAGACCGGTGTTCGAGACCAGGCAGACGAACCGTAAGTCGAGGATCGTCGGCCAGGACCGAGCCGATGCCCAGCATGATCGCGTCGTGACGGGCACGGTTCAAATGGACCCAGTCATTTGCCAACGGGCACGAGACCTGAATGGGCGTGCCGTTCGGGCCACCTGCGTAACCATCGAGCGTCCGTGCGATCTTCAAGGTCATGGCTGGTCTGTTTTCCGTGACGCGCAGGATATGGCCGCGATGCTGGATCATGGCCTCATCGGCGCCCACACCGACCGCGACTTTCACGCCGGCGGTCCGAAGCAAGGCATGACCCAGTCCGGCAATTCGTGGATTGGGATCATCCATGGCGGACACCACCCGTGTCACTCCCGCGAGCAACGTGCGCTCGATGCAAGGGGTGCCGCCGCGTATAGTCCTATGTGAGCATGGCTCAAGGGTCACGTAGAGCGTGCATCCGGCGGCATTCCCGCCCAACGCATCGAAGGCTACGGCCTCGCCATGTGGCCGGCCACCAGGCTGGGTGTGGCCTCGGGCGATCACCATGGGTCCCGAGGCGGTCTGCCGCACGACAACCGCGCCTACCGAGGGATTTGGCCATGTCGAGCCGAGCCCCTGCTCGCCCAAAGCGAGTGCTTCGCGCATGAACAGCAGGTCCGTGCTGTCCTGCGCGTCGAGATCAATACGTGTCATGATCCCGCAGCCGGCTCAACCGTCACGCGCCGCGATCTCGTCGTCCGAATCGCTGTTGAGTTGGACAAGGATTTCCTCAAAGTCGCGCGCCTCGCGGAAGTTCTTGTAAACCGATGCAAAGCGGACATAGGCCACGTCGTCCAAGCTTTTCAGCCCTTCCATCACCAAGCCGCCGACCGTGGCGCTGGCAATGTCGGTCTCGCCGGAGCTTTCGAGTTGGCGCACGATGCCGTTGACCATGCGCTCGATGCGGTCGGGCGTAACGGGCCGCTTGCGCAGGGCAATCTCGATCGATGTCTGCAATTTATCACGATCGAAGGGCGTCCGGCGTCCAGAACGCTTGACGACCGTCAATTCACGCAACTGGACCCGCTCGAACGTGGTGAAACGTCCGCCGCAGTCGGGGCAGACGCGGCGGCGGCGTATCGACGAATTATCGTCGGTCGGTCTTGAATCCTTCACCTGCGTATCGGCGCTGCTGCAATAGGGACACTTCATGCTTGGCCCCTAAATGCCTCGCTGTTGCTTGTCACGCTCCCCGCGCACGACATCATTGATAGATCGGGAAGCGTCTGGTCAGGGCGTGGACCTTGATCTTCACTTCAGCCTCGACGGTGGCGTTGCCCTCCTCGCCATTCTGGCTAAGGCCATCCAAAACCTCGGCGATCAGTTCCCCGACACGCTGGAACTCGGCGATGCCAAAGCCGCGCGAGGTCGCGGCCGGGGAACCAAGCCGCACGCCGGATGTCACCATCGGCTTGGCCGGATCGAAGGGGATGCCGTTCTTGTTGCAGGTGATATGCGCCCGGCCCATCGCGGCTTCGGCGGCCTTGCCGGTAATGTTTTTCGAGCGCAGATCGACCAGCATGAGGTGGTTGTCGGTGCCCCCTGTCACGAGATCGAAGCCGCGGGACTTAAGCGACTCCGCGAGCGCTCGGGCATTCTCGACGACCGCGCGGGCATAGACCTTGAATTCCGGCTGGAGCGCCTCGTGGAACGCCACGGCCTTCGCGGCGATGACATGCATCAAAGGACCACCTTGAATACCGGGGAAGATCGCCGAATTGAACTTCTTCGCCAGATCCTCGTCGTTCGTCAGGATCATGCCGCCACGCGGTCCGCGCAGGGTCTTGTGCGTCGTGGTGGTGACGACATGGGCATGCGGGATCGGCGAGGGATGCGACCCGCCGGCCACGAGACCGGCGAAATGGGCCATGTCCACCAGGAACCAAGCGCCGACCTTGTCGGCGATCTCGCGAAACCGGGCGAAGTCCCAGTGGCGCGCATAGGCCGAACCACCGGCGATGATGAGCTTGGGCTTGGCTTCGATGGCGAGGCGCTCGACCGCATCCATGTCGATCTTCTGGTCGACGACACAGACGCCGTAATGCACCGGCTTGAACCATTTTCCGGACTGGTTGACGCTCGCGCCATGGGTCAGATGCCCGCCGGCGGCAAGATCAAGCCCCATGAACGTATCGCCCGGCTGCATCAGGGCCATGAACACCGCCTGATTGGCCTGGCTGCCGGAATTCGGCTGCACATTGGCGAACTTGCAGTCGAACAGCCGGCAGGCACGCTCGATCGCGAGCTTCTCGGCGATATCGACAAACTGGCAGCCGCCATAATAGCGTCGGCCTGGATACCCTTCGGCATACTTGTTCGTCATCACCGAGCCCTGCGCCTCAAGGACGGCGCGCGACACGATGTTTTCGGAGGCGATCAGTTCGATCTCATCACGCTGGCGGCCGAGTTCCAGTTCGATAGACCGGGCGATCTCGGGATCGCGATCGCCGAGCGAGGCCGCGAAAAACGAATTCGTCATGTGGCCGGAGGGCGCGGTGCTCATGATCTTACTCCCGGCTGGATCGGTGGCGGTTACCTTCTGGACGGTCCGCGAGCGGAATCAGACAAGCCCCGCCAACAGGTCGCAGCGCTCTAGCATGGGGAGCCGGTGGGCGCCAAGTGTTGACGGGTTATGGAGTGCGGCCACGTGACAAAACGCGCACGAGCTTGCCCAGACGTTGGCAAGCCATGTCACTTCAGGGGTTTTCGCACCCATGTGCACGCCACAATAGTGGACGAAGGGTGAAGCCCGATAAACGGCAGGGTTTCTCGCGGTAGTGCGGCCGGATAGGGCGGCAGCCAAGTCGCACCCTGCCCGGCCTGCGACGGCTAAAGCTGCGAAAGCGGGAAAAAGCGCCTTAGTCGTCGATAGTGCCCGGCAGGCCCGCGACGGGGACCGGGCCGAGCCCATCCTTCTGATAGATATCGTCGCGGAACTGAACGGTGCCGTCGGGAGTGGCCCACGCGGTCACGTAGACCCAGTAAACCGGCACGGGCTGGGCCAGGCGGGCGTTGATGCGCTCACCGGACGCCAGTGTCTGGTCGATCTTGGCGCGATCCCAACCGGGTGTGTCCTTCAGAAGCCAGGTGATGTAGTCGCGCACGTTCTGGACGCGGATACAGCCGGACGAGACGAAGCGGTAATCGTCACCGAAAATGCCCTTTGACGGCGTGTCATGCATGTAGACGCCGTGCGGGCTGGGGGTGTTGATGCGCACAAAGCCGAGCGAGTTGAATTCGCCGCCCGGGTCCTGTCGGAAGGTATAACGCGTGGCCTCGTCGGAATTCCAGTTCACGGCCTCCGGCGCGATTTCGCCGCCAGGCCCGATGATCCGGATGCGGTTCTCGGTCAGGTACCCCGGTTCCTTCCGCATCTTCGGGATCAAATCCTTACGGATGATCGAAGCCGGCACCGTCCAGGTCGGGTTGAAATTGATTTCCGGAATTCGCGTCTGAAGGATGGGTGATTGGCGATCGATCTTGCCCACGCCGGCGGCGTGGCGCGTGGCGACGGCTCCGTTTTCCACCGTCTCGACCGAAGCCGCGGGAATGTTCGCGACCACATAACGCTGGCCAAGATTGCCACCGGCCCAAGAGCGCAGGCGGACGATGTTGGTTTCAAGCTGACGCAGACGCATTTCCACAGGCACGTTCATGGCCAGCAGCGTGCCGCGATTGAGGTTTCCGGTGGTCGAAAGCCCATGCCGCGCCTGAAACCGGCGCACTGCCTGCTCGACATAAGTATCGTAGATCGCCGAGCCATCCGTCGCGGGGTCGAGATCGCCCGAAATCATAAGCCGCTGACGCAGCGCGACGACGCTGGCGCCCTTGGCGCCGACGCTCAGCCGCTCACTGATTTGGATGGGAGCCCAACCGCCGGCCGCGGCCAGGGTGCGATACCGATCGAGAGCGATCTCCGTTGCCTGCAGGGCTTCCGCTGAAAGAACGGGTGTCGTCGACCGCTCGACCCGACCGCGGGGTGACGCATCATAGCTTTGGCTCCATTCGGCCTGACCCGCAACTTGCGCAAGGACGGGGGACGTTGCCATGGCTGCCACGCCGGACAACAGGCCGAGCATTGTCGCGCGGCGATTGAATTCTGAACGAAGCATCGAAACTTATTCCTACCGATTCAGCCTGTGCCTAGAACCCTAGGCAATCCTAAACCCAACAACGTCCACGGCGCCATCCAGTTGCATGTTTTCATGCAAAGAGTGCATTGCGGCACGTTGCAGCGCCACAGTTAACCACTGATGAGCACAACGGCGATTTTAGGGCAAAACACATCTTATTGTGCGCGTCCAGTGCTGGTGTGCATTGCAGCAACACGCAAAACCCCGGCCTCGCAGCCGGGGTTTCGGGATTGCAACCTCTGGGTCTCGACGCCGACGAAGCAATCCGGTCGCGAATTAGCACTGATCCTAGAGCTTGAAGCGGATCTGATCCGTCCAGAAGCGCTCGAGCCGCAGCAGGGCGTTGTTCATGCGTTCGAAGTCGCTGCCGGACACACCACCCAGCTTTTCGACAGTATTTATGTGCTTGTCATAGACTTGCCGGACGATGTCATGCACCGCCTGGCCCTTCTCCGTCAGGCTGATGCGCACGGCGCGGCGGTCGACCCGCGACCGTGCATGGTGGAGATAGCCGAGTTCCACCAGTTTCTTGACGTTGTATGAGACATTGGAACCGAGATAGTAGCCGCGGGTCCGCAGTTCGCTCGCCGTCAACTCGCTGTCGCCGATGTTGTAGAGCAGCAGCGCCTGGACGCTGTTGACATCGTCGCGCCCCTTGCGATCGAACTCGTCCTTGATGACGTCCAACAGCCGCCGGTGAAGACGCTCAACCAGCGTCAGCGACTCCAGGTAAAGCTGCCTGATGTCACCCTGATTCTCGATCGGCGCCGTGGCACCGGACATTTTCATCATCGTGTTCATTTTGACCCTGCCTGTTTACGTCCGGCCGAAATTCAAGTTCCAGTCCGTTTGTAGGTCGACCATAGCCCGCACGAATGAAAACCAGTTTAAACATCACAATGAACAAGATATTGCGTCGATTTGCCGGATTTTTAAGTGAATCCGAAGTGAAGACCGATCTTCAGGATTTCAATGCGTTTCGCGGGCGGCCGCCCAATTCAAGGCGAAATACGCGACGGCCGTGAGCGCATAGAAGATCGCCACCGCCTGGTCGAATGGTACGGCACGGGCGAAAAAGTAGCCCAGCATCGCGTGGCTGCCCATCGCGATTAGCCAGACCACGCCGCCCCACGTAGCGGTCAACCAAAGGCCCACGGCAGCGATCAGATCGATGATCGCGAAGAAGATCGTCGAGGCCTGGAACATGACCGATCCACCCTCGAAAGCGGGGCCGGCCAACTGCGCGATGCCAAGAATCGTCGCCCAGGACGACAGGCCCTTCAGCAGCCACACCGTCGCCAGCAGCCTCAGCAGCCAGGCCAGCACAAGCTCCCAACGCAGGTGTCGGACCGGCGGGGGCACGCCAAGCATGCCGGTTTCGCCCGCGCGTGTCTCGCCCTTGCCGCCAGCAACAGGAGTGCGGCCAGTGCTCATCGCTGCTCATGATCCTTCGCGATGCAAAATGGCGATGCAAGGTTGAATTTCATGGTTCAGCCGCTAACTCGGACAGCGGCAGCGTCGGCGCGCCTTCGATCGCGAAGATCGAATCCGTCGCGGTCGAAGGGAGATCCTCGATCCGCTCGACCGTCCAGCGCGGCGCATTGTCCTTGTCGACGATCAATGCCCGGACACCCTCGGCGAAATCGGCGCCCCTTATCACGCGGGAGACGATGCGAAACTCTGTCCGCATCGCTTCCGCGAAATCGAGCGACGCTCCCCGCCTCATCTGCTCAAAGGCGATGGCGACCGAAAGCGGAGATTTCGATCTGATCTGCGTCAGGCAGCGGCTGGCGAATTCGGAGACGCCGGATTTGGAGCCGTCCCGCGCGAAAGCGGCCAGCGAAGCCAATACCGCCGGCAATGTCGCCTGGCTAAAGCAAGCATCGATCACGTCACGGTGGGCCCGCCAGGGCGGATCGCCGGCATCCTTCGCATAGGTTGCCAGAATGGCGTCGGCGTCCTCACCGTCTGTCAGCGCGGCGGCCAGGCACATCAAGTCGCTCGATGCGATCGAGTGGGTCGCCAGTCCAAGATCGAGTCCATCGGCCGCGCCGACGCGCTCGCCCGTCAGGGCCAGCCACGTTCCGGCATGGTTTGGTAGACGCGGCAGGACATAGGTCGCGCCGACATCGGGAAAAAATCCGATTCCAACCTCCGGCATGGCGAACTGATATCGCTCGCCGGCGACACGATGGCTGCCATGAACGGAAATTCCGACACCACCGCCCATCACCATGCCATCGATCAGCGAAAGATAGGGTTTTGGAAACGCCCGGATCGCCAGATTAAGCTGATATTCCTTGCGCCAGAACGCGAGCATTTCATCATGTCGCCCGGCCTGGCCCGCTTCGTAAAGCTTGCGAATGTCGCCGCCAGCGCAAAACGCGCGTCCTCCCGCAGCTGTGACGACAACATGTCGAACCGCGTTGTCATCCTTCCAGATCGCCAGCGTCGCAGCGAGTTCGTCGACCATGGCCTCTGTCAGCGCGTTCAGCGCCTGCGGCCGGTTCAACATCACGACGCCTGCGACACCCCGCTTTTCGCAAATCAGTTCCGGTTCGTTCGTCATCGCCTTGGTCACCGCGTCGCCAAGGTCTTGATGGACAGGCATCACGACCAAGTCAACGCCAGCCATGTGGCGAAAGGCGTGAGTGCCCCATGCGACATCGGCGTTCGGGCGCGATCAGGCGATACGCTTGTTTTGAATTGCTCTCAGGTAGAAAATTGTGGTGATATGGCAGGGCACGGCCACTGAAAGCCGTGTTGCCGGACGCTTATCGTCCACACTGTGACATTAAGGAAAATGCCATGGGCACGGGCATCGTCAAGCCGATCCATGACGCCACGCTCCGCCGCGCTTCGGAATTCGGCAGCGCCAGCAGCACGGAAAGACCTCTCGATCTGCCGCGCCGCATGCGCCGGAATCGCAAGACCGATTGGTCGCGCCGGCTGGTGCGCGAAACGACCCTCACGGTCGACGACCTGATCTGGCCGCTTTTCCTCATGGACCGTTCGGAAACGCGCTGGCCTATTGAGCATATGCCGGGTGTCGATCGGGTGAATATCGACGAAGCCGTGCGCGAGGCCGAGAAGGCCGCACGGCTTGGCATTCCCGCCATCGCGCCCTTCCCTTTCATCGAAAAGGCCCTCCGTAACCCGACGGGCAGCGAGGCCTGCAACGCCGCGAACCTGATGTGCCGCGCCGTGCGCGCGATCAAGAAGGCCGTGCCCGAAATCGGCATCATCACCGACTCGGCCCTCGACCCCTATACCAGCCATGGACATGACGGCGTCCTGCAGGACGGTCGCATCCTGAACGATCCCAGTGTGGCGATCCTTGTCAGGCAGGCACTGACCCTGGCTGAAGCCGGAGCCGATGTCATCGCCCCATCGGACATGATGGACGGGCGTGTCGGCGCCATCCGCACGGCACTCGATCAGGCAGGCTTCACGGATGTCCAGATCATGGCCTACGCCGCCAAATACGCCTCGGCTTTCTATGGTCCGTTCCGCGACGCGATCGGCACCAATGCGACATTGACTGGCGACAAGCGCACTTACCAGATGGACCCTGGCAACAGCGACGAGGCGATGGCGGAGGTCGCGCTCGATCTGGAGGAAGGTGCCGATATGGTCATGGTCAAACCGGGCCTGCCCTATCTCGATGTCGTCCGGCGCGTGAAGGACACGTTCGCCGTTCCGACATTCGCCTACCAGGTGTCGGGCGAATATGCGATGATCGAGGCCGCCGCCCGAAATGGCTGGATCGATGGCGACAAAGCCATGGCCGAAAGTCTGCTGGCCTTCAAGCGCGCCGGCGCCGATGGCGTCCTGACCTATTTCGCGCCGCGCATGGCGGAACGGCTCAAGACCGGCTGAGGCACCGTCTCTCGCTGGAACCGTGACGTCGCGCGCTCGTGGCCTTAACCTGCCATCATGAGCCGCGCCGCGATTCGCCCTGTGTTTCTGCTCGCGCTTGCGGTTGGCGTCGCGTCCTGCACGTCATCGATCGATCCCGATCAGGCAAGATTGTGCCGTCTTGTGATTCCGGCCCTCAATCCCGGCGTCGAGCGGATCGTCGTCGAGCGTACGATCCCGGACAGCCGTCCGAACACCATTCGGATCGATTACCATGTCGAACCCGAACAGGCTGTGACGCATGTGCGATTCCTGCGCTGCCGGTTTGGTGGATCGGGGCTCGAGCGGTCGAAGACCGAGTTAGTCGGCGTTGCCACCGAACTCGGCACCATGCCGGAGGCGTCGTTCTATTTCCTGAAGCGCTTCTGGCTCAACTCCGTGGATGAGCCGCCGGTTGATCCTGGCGCGCCCGAACCGCCGCTGCCGGAAATACCGATCGGCATCGCCTATGGTCTCCAGCAACTGCTCGTGGCGCTGCCGATGGCCGCCATCTACAGCCTGCTCGCCAGTTCCTATGCTCTGATTTACGGCCTTGTCGGACGGATTGTCCTGGCTTTCGGTGAAGTCGCGGCGGTCGGTAGCATCGCGGGGCTCGTAGGCGTCGCGGCCATTCTGGCCTTGTCGATTTCCACGCCGGCCGCAGGCGTCCTGATCGCTGGCATCGTCGGCGTCGCGGTTGCCGCCTATCACGGTTTTGCCATCAGCCGTTTTATCCTCGCGCCCCTGCGCCGGGCCAGCGGCCAGCATGTCCTGATCGCTACGGTCGGCTTGTCGATCATGCTTTCGGAATATCTGCGGATTGCGCAGGGTGCCGACACACGCTGGCTGCCACCAGTGTTCAACACGCCGCTCCGGCTAGTTCAAAGCGGAACCTTCGTCGTTACGATCACCCCCGTGGCGTTGGCCGCGGTGCTGGCGGGACTGAGCGCAACGGTCGCGCTGATGCTTTATCTGCGCCTCTCGAGCTATGGACGGGCCTGGCGCGCCGTTTCCGATGATCCAAGGACAGCGGCCCTGTTCGGTGTTGACGAACGCGCTATACACGACCGAGCGCTGATCATCGCTTGCGCCTGCTCGGGCCTTGCCGGTGTGATCGTCACCGTAATGTTCGGGGGCATGGGTTTCGCCGGCGGCTTCACGCTTGGGCTCAAGGCTCTTGTCGCCGCCGTTCTCGGCGGCATCGGCTCCGTTTCCGGAGCCTTTCTCGGCGGCTTGCTGATCGCCGGTTTCGAGGCACTCTGGTCGTCGACAATGCCAATCGAGTCGCGTGATATCGCTGTTTTCGCCCTTCTCGCGGTGGTCATGGTGCTGCGTCCGGGCGGTTTTTTTGGTGATGGTCAGCTTGCGCCGCGCAGCGTTTAGGCCTTCCCTATGGTCATGAAAGCACCCTACGCCGTCACGCTTGCCGACATCGAAGCCGCCGCCGAACGAATTGCCGGACATGTCTTGCGCACGCCGATGCTGGCGGCCCCACGCTTGTCGGAACTCACCGGCGCCGATGTTTTCGTCAAGCATGAGAACATGCAGGCGACTGCTTCGTTCAAGGAGCGCGGCGCCGTCAACAAGCTGCTGTCTCTGAGCGCCACCGAGCGCCGCTGCGGCATCATTGCCATGTCGGCCGGCAATCACGCCCAGGCCGTTGCCTACCATGCGCGGCGGTTCGACATACCCTCAACGATCGTAATGCCGGACACGACCCCCCTTGTGAAGGTCGCGAACACCCGCGCTCATGGGGCGGATGTCGTACTGTTTGGCGAAACCTTATATGAAGCCGCTGAAAAAGCACGCGAAATCGCGAGCGAGCGCGACCTCATCTTCATTCACCCTTATGATGACGCCGCCATCATGGCGGGCCAAGGCACCGTTGCCCTGGAAATGCTGGCAGACCAACCCGATCTCGACATGCTGGTGATCCCGATTGGCGGGGGCGGGCTGATCGCGGGTAATGCGATCGCGGCTTTGGGGGTCAAGCCCGGTATCGAGATCATGGGGGTCGAGTCCGCACTTTATCCCTCGTTCAGCAACAGCCTCGACGGAGGTCAGCGACCAATCGGCGGGGCAACGATCGCCGAGGGTATCGCCGTCAAGACCGTTGGCACGTTGCCGCTTCCGATCGTGCGCGACCTTGTCGGGACGATCCTGCTCGTCGACGAAATGCGGATCGAGCAAGCGGTCAATGCCTACGCGACGTTGCAACACACGCTGGCGGAAGGCGCGGGTGCATCCGGCCTGGCGGCGATGATGGCCGAACCGGCCCGCTTCCGCGGGCGCAAGGTTGGGCTTGTCCTGTGTGGCGGCAATATCGACGCCCGCCTGCTGGCTTCGATCATGGTCCGCGAACTCGAGCGCGAGGACAGGATCGCCTCGTTTCGCCTGACCGGCAGCGACCGCCCCGGTCTCCTGGGCAAAGTCGCGAGCCGACTTGGCGAACTTGGCGCCAACATCCTCGAAGTGTCTCATAGTCGCCTCGTTCTCGATGTACCGGCCAAGGGCGTGCGTATCGACGTGACGATCGAGACACGTGACAAGGCCCATACACGCCAGGTCATCGAGGCCTTGCGCGCCGACGGGTTCGATACGCACAGGGTGGGGTCGATCGAGCACAGGGCCGATATTTCGAGGAGTTGATGACGATGCAGACCGAGCAGAACAGCGTGGCGCCGATGCAAGCTCCTGTTTACACACAACTTTCGCCTGCGGATCACTCCGTCGATGGCGTGATGGGTGGCAGGGTCATGGCCTGGATCGTCGATGCGGTGATCATCGCGGTGCTGACCTTCTTCATCGTTACGCTGATGGCGATCCTTGGCTTCTTCACGTTCGGCCTGACCTGGATGCTGATTCCGATCGCCGCCGTCGGCACGTTCCTCGCATACTCCGCCATTACCGTTGGCGGTGCGCGGCAGGCGACGATTGGAATGCGAATGGCCGGCGTGCGCGTCGAGCGCGCCTTCGGTGGCCGTCCGGATGCCTTGGCGGCCGCCGTCCATGCGTTGCTTTTCTACTTGGCGGTCGGCACAATCGGCCTGTGGTTTCTTACCGTGATTGTCGGCTTTTTGCGCCGCGACAAGCGTATGGGGCACGATATCCTGACGGGTCTGGTCGTGGTCCGCCGATAACGCCGGTCTAACGGAACCAGGCGCGACCAAGGGCGTTTTATCCATGGCACGCCACGACTCCTGATCTTTCGGCGACGTTGGATTTATGCCTGGAATCATTCTAGATGATGGTTCAGCCGGAGTTTTGTCGATGCGATATCTCAGCCGTCTCGTTTTTGCCCTGTCTTTCAGCGTGGCTGCACTTGTGCCCGCGAATGCGCAATACTATCGCGACGGTTATTATCCACCCCCGCCGCGCGGCTATGATCCCTATGACCGGCCGCCGCCCGGTTACGGCCGACCGCCACCCGGTTATTATGGCGGCCGCTCGGAATATAGAGGCCGTTTCGGTCGCATTTGCCTGACCTCGCGCGGCAGCTGCTTCAGCCGTCCGGCGCCCTTGAATTCGTCTTGCCGCTGCGACATTCCCGGCTTCGGACTGAAACGCGGCGCCATTGGCCAGTGACAGCGTCCATCTCGTCTTCGGAGCTTGAAATCAGAAGTGGCGGGCTTTGTTGAAGTGTTCGGTGAGAAAAAAGCGTCTATCTCGGCAAAGCGGGCAAAGGAGGCGTAAGTCGTGACACGGCCCGTACGGGAAGCGCCGCAATTCTACCTGACGTCTCCGACGCCTTGTCCCTATTTGCCTGGGCGGGAGGAGCGGAAAGTCTTTGCCCATCTCGTCGGCTCTCGCGCCCGCGAACTCAACGATCTTTTGACGCATGGCGGTTTTCGCCGCTCGCAGACCATCGCCTATCGGCCGGCCTGTGAGACCTGCCGTGGATGTATTTCAGTGCGGGTCTGCGTCGATGATTTCCGCCCGAGCAAGACGTTTCGGCGGACTCTGGACAAAAATAGCGATCTCATCGGTGCTTCAGTCGCGGTCAAGCCGACGTCGGAGCAGTATTCGCTGTTCCGGCGCTATCTCGACCAGCGTCATCCCGATGGCGGGATGGCGACGATGAGCGTTCTCGACTATGCGATGATGATCGAGGATAGTCATGTCGAAACCCAGGTCATCGAATATCGGCGGCGGGGGCCCGACAGCTTTATCACCGGACGTGGTGAGGGCGACCTTTACGGTGTGGTTCTGACCGATGTCCTAGTCGACGGATTGTCGATGGTTTACGCTTATTTCGATCCGGACCTGGCCGAACGATCGCTCGGCACCTTCATGATCCTCGACCATATCGAGAAGACGCGCAAAGCTGGCCTGCCCTATCTGTATCTCGGCTATTGGGTCGAGGGCTCGCCGAAAATGGGATATAAATCCCGATTTTTACCACAGGAACGGCTGATGTCCCAAGGTTGGGAACGCTACGACAGTTGAGCCTCGCGGCCTATGCGTTCAGTGTTTCAAAAGTCGCAGGCGACAGACTGGGCTGTTCGTGATAGTGTCGCCAGCGATCGCAATTTCTGGATGAATACGTTGAAAGCAGCCGTTTTTGCCGGAATTATTGGCGCTTTTGCAATTTCGGGCGGCATTATGCCTGCTCGTTCCGCTGATTTCGGAGTTCTGCCAAATTTCGCATTGACCGGACCGTCCCTCACGAGCGGCGGTCGCAAATGGGATGGCGAGTATCTGCGCGTCTGGTCAGGCTTCAGCGTCACCAGCTTTCGCCATGGACCAACGGTCGCGGGCCCCAGCGTCGGGATCGAGGCGGGCAAGCTCTGGCGCGAGGGCAATCTGGTCTGGGGCCTCGCCGCAGCCGGCTCTTACGAACCCGCCCACGGGCGGTGGAAAACACCGGCTTTCGGCGTCTTTGACGACTATAATCGCGGTTTCTCGGGCGCATTCCGGGCGAAAGCCGGGATTCTGGCGACTGAAAACCTGCTATTTTATACCAGCGTCGGGGCGATCGCCGGTCACGAGCATTGGAAATCGACGCCCTTCGGCGGCTTTGCGGGTGCCGGCTTCAATCGCGACGATATCCGCGTTCGGCCGGACGTTCGGGCTGGCGTGGAATGGGCCGTAACGCCGAATGTTACCCTGGGGCTGGAAGTCGGCGTTTTGCCAGCAATCCGCTAGTTTCGGCGGCGGTTTCAACCAAATTTGTTGTTTTTTGGAAAGCCCTTGGGTGGCAGCCGTCCGGCTTCCGCGCGGTGAGCGAGCCATTCCACCAGATCGGCCGCTGCCACCGTCCAGGTGCGCCCCGACGTATCGCGCCAGGTCAGGCCGTCGGCGAGGGCGAATGTCCGGACATCGGAAACGCCTCCATCCTTGTATTTTTGCAACCGAACACCCTTTCCGCGGCTCATTTCGGGGATTTCTGTCAGCGGAAAGCACAGAATCTTGCGATTTTGCCCGATGATGGCGACATGATCACCGACGATCGGCAGGGCGTGAAGGGCAGTCGCCGGGGCTTCGACATTCAAGACCTGTCGACCCTTGCGGGTGTTGGCGACGACAGCATCCGCCGGCACGACGAAACCTCGCCCATCGGAGCTGACCATCAGGAATCGCTGCGTCGAGATATACGGTAACGCACTGACAATACTCGCATTTTCGTCAAGATCGATCAGCAGCCGCAGCGGATCGCCGAAGCCTCGGCCGCCTGGCAATCGTGCAGCATCGAGGGTGAAAATCTTGCCGTTGGAGGCCAGAACCAGGACTTTCGCGGTCGTTTCTGTGAAGAACGATATCTGCAACTCGTCGTCGCCCTTGAACGTCAGCGCGCTGACATCGGCGACATGGCCTTTCAAGGCCCGAATCCAGCCTTTTTTGCTGATAATCACCGTGATCGGCTCGCGATCGACCATGGCTTCGGCCATATCGAGGTCGCTTGTGTCGGGTGCATCGGTGAAGGTCGTACGGCGCTTTCCGAGCGGCGTTTCGGGACCGAAGGTCTTGCGGACAGCGCGGATTTCCCAGCCGATCGTCTTCCACTGCTTGTCCTCGGAGCCGAGGAGGTTCGCGATCTGGGTATGCTCGGCCTCCAGTTCGGCCAGTTCTTTCTTCAATTCCAGTTCTTCGAGCTTTCGCAGCGAACGCAGCCGCGTGTCGAGGATGGCATTGGCCTGAATCTCGGTCAGACCGAAGTAGCGCATCAGTTCGAGCTTGGGCTCGTCCTCCTCGCGGATGATCCTGATGACCTTGTCGAGGTCGAGATAGACAATGAGCAACCCGCGCAGGATTTCGAGGCGCTTGTCGATCTGCGCGAGACGATGCCGCGACCGGCGCAGCAGCACCTGCCGGCGATGATCGAGCCAGGCGCGCAGCGCTTCGCTCAGCCCGACGACGCGGGGCGTCGTGCCGCCCATCAGCACATTCATGTTGAGGGAAAAACGGCTCTCCAGTTCGGTCTGGCGGAACAGCGATTCCATCATCAGCGTCGGGTCGACGGCCTTGGTCCGCGGCTCGAAGACGATGCGGATGTCCTCGGCCGATTCGTCACGCATGTCGGCGACCAGGGGCAGCTTGCGCTCCTGCAGAAGCTCCGCGATCTTTTCGATCATCCGGCCCTTGGTGACGAGGTAGGGGATCTCGGTCACCACCGTCACCCAGCTTCCACGGGCGGTCTCTTCCCTGTGCCAGCGGGCACGTGTGCGGAAGGCACCGCGCCCGGTCGTATAGGTTTCGAGCATCGAGGCGCGCGGCTCCACGATGATGCCGCCGGTGGGAAAATCGGGGCCCTGGACGAAGGTCATCAACTGCGCCGAGGTCGCGCCGGGATGCTGGATCAGGTAAAGCGCGGCGTCGCAGAGTTCGGCGGCGTTGTGTGGCGGAATGGATGTCGCCATGCCGACCGCGATGCCCTGGGAGCCATTGGCGAGCAGGTTCGGGAAGGCCGCCGGCAGCACAATCGGCTCGTCGTCCTCGCCGTTATAGGTGTCGCGGAAATCGACGGCGTCGTCGTCGATGCCCTCCAGCAGCAGGCGCGCGACTTCCGTGAGGCGGGCCTCGGTGTAGCGATAGGCGGCGGCATTGTCGCCGTCGACATTGCCGAAATTGCCCTGCCCGTCCACCAGCGGATAGCGCTGCGAGAAATCCTGCGCCAGTCGCACGAGCGCGTCATAGACCGCCTGGTCGCCATGGGGATGATACTTGCCGATGACGTCCCCGACGATGCGGGCGCATTTCTTGTGAGCCTGGCCCGGATCGAGCTTCAGCAGGCGCATGGCGTGCATGATGCGGCGATGGACGGGTTTCAGCCCGTCGCGCGCATCGGGAAGCGCCCGGTGCATGATGGTCGACAGGGCATAGGCGAGATAGCGCTCCTCCAGCGCCGCCTTCAGATCGACGCGCTCGGATTCCCCGGGCGATGGCGGATCGACAGGCTTTCCCATGGGCAGGCGGACTTTCGTTCGTGGACGTGGCACACGCGGCGCCGCGCGAATCAGGCGACGCAAGAATGGCGAGCGTGATGACGCGACGCAAAGATTCCGTCGCCGCCCCGCCGCGTCACGCGACCGTGGCGACGACCGGGCTGTGGATAACAGACTTCATTTGGACATCCGCAGGGCGTTAGCAGACAGTCAAGTCCTGATACCGAGGCCGGAAATGACAAAAAAGCCCTCCTCCGCGACGGGTCGCCATCGCCTGTCCAACGATCCGCACGATCGCAAGGGCATCAGCGACGTCACGGGACAGGAATATCCGCTCGACGAACTGATGACGCTGGATTCGCTGCGGCCCAGCCTGGCGTCGCGCATTCGCACTGATCACCCCGGCATGGGCAAGGATTCGCTGGTGGCCCGCGACGAGGTTGCCCGCTACCGGGCGCGCTACGTCACGGAACTTCTCGAGGCAGAGCATGGCGAACTCGGCACACTGGACCGGGAGGTTGCGGACAGCCTCGCGGCCAACGCCATCGTCGCCGCCAATACGCATGAGGATGCCGATAGCGAGCGTACATTCGGCGAGCGCCTGTCCGACATCATGGCGCAATTCGGCGGAAGCTGGGCGTTTCTGATCAGCTTCGCAATGCTGATGGCGATCTGGATCGGCGCCAATGCCTTGCTCGGCGAAAGAGGCGCGTTCGATCCGTTCCCATTCATCCTGCTCAATCTCGTCCTGTCGTGCCTCGCGGCGATCCAGGCGCCCATCATCATGATGAGCCAGCGCCGGCAGGAGACCAAGGACCGGCTGCGCTCGCGCAACGACTATCAGGTGAACCTGAAAGCCGAACTGGAAATCCGGCATCTCAACGAGAAAATGGACCACCTGCTGGTGAAGCAGTGGCAGCGGCTCGCCGAAATCCAGCAATTGCAGATCGAGTTGCTGGAAGAACTGCAGGCGGCGCGGCGGTAGAGATTCGACAATTCATCCCGCAGCTCATCCCATTTTTGCAGAACATCCACCGTCATTGCGTGCGTCAGCGAAGCAATCCAGAGGGTGCGCGCACGACGATGGATTGCTTCGCTGACGCTCGCAATGACGGGGAAGGTCAGCTTGATCCGGCACCGCGAGTGTCCATGGGTTCCGGGCGCCGTCATTGCGACCCCGGAATGACAGGGGCTTATCGCTTCACGCAGGGCCGCGCCTTCGTCTTTTTCGGCTTCGGCATCGGCAGTTCAGCGGTCGAGCGGCGGATGAGTTCGGTCAGCCAGTCGGCATCGTCCCAGCGATCGCCATCGATCAGCAGATAGGGTTTTGCGCCCGGATAGGGCGCGGCTTCCGGCAGTGGGCCGGCAAAGGCGCGCCCGGCTCCGGTCGGCTTCACGAAAAGCTGGTCGTCGCAGACCAGCGCCACCATCCGCCCGTCGCAATAGATGCCGTATTCGCCGAACATCTTGCGGGCCGAAACGGCACCCGCGCCGCCGATCTGCCCGAGGATGTAATCCATGGTCTGCTGGCTCGATGCCACGTTCAGGTCTCCTGCGCGTCGGGGGCCGGTTGATTTTCGCTCGCGGCGCGCAGCAACGCCATCAGTTTTTCCCGTTCCGGCGGCGCCTGAAGCCCGCGTGGCTCGTAGACGTGGCGTTGCAGGAAGTAGCCGGTGAGGGCAAACCCGGCGGCGATATCGCTCGGAGCGGGCGCGCCCAGCCCCTGCCCTTCCCAGAGAAAGCGCGGCAGGCTCAGCAGCCGGTCGGCAAAGGGCGCCGCCGCGGGCGCGCTGACCGCCCGGCCGGATTTCGGCGAGACGTGGCTGAGATTTTCGCGCGCACCCGTCACCGCGCAGGCCGCCAGATCGAGGCCGAAACCGAGTTCGCCCAACATGGCCAGTTCGAACCGCACGATCAGGGCCGGCGCCATGCCCGGCTCGTCGAGATGGTCGATCACCAGTTGCAGCGTCTCGTAGATCGCGCCATGCGCCTCGCGCTCGGACAGCAGACGCGCGAGGCTGGTGACGATCGCGAGCCCGTAGAGCGCTTGCGCCGTCTCCATCAGCCGCGCGGCGTGCGAGGCGACAAGCTCAACCTTGTACAGGCCCAGATGCTCGTCGATCCGGGCCTGCCAGGTCAGCGCGAGCCGGTTGCCGGGCTGAAGCACCGGCTGCATCCGGGAACTGCGGCCGCCCCTCACGAGGCCGAGATGGCGGCCATGGTCGCGCGTCATCGCCTCGAGGATAACAGATGTCTCCCCATGGCGCCGCACACCGACGACGATGCCCTCATCAGACCATTCCATCCGTCCGGGTTAGCGCATTTCGCAGCAGCGCCACAGGGCGGCGTCAGACATAGTGCGTTCGGGTGAGTGCCGACAAACCCGCCTTGCCTCCGCAACACCTAGGGCGCGGCGGGTGGCAGCGTCCTCAGCCAGTTCCAGGCATCGCTCAAGAACGAGGCGGCCATCTCGTGGTCTCCGGAATGCAGGCACAGGGTCATGGCCGCACCAGCAGGACAGCCCGCGGCGGGCTCGCA
>JAESGE010000131.1_pt1 | contig 53970 bp, 49 predicted proteins | sample 9269601 | NCBI WGS metagenome assembly JAESGE01 (sample SAMN14515569, study PRJNA621662) | algae metagenome | isolation source: Tolypothrix brevis GSE-NOS-MK-07-07A and co-occurring heterotrophs from wet... | place: USA: Grand Staircase Escalante National Monument, Utah | collected 2006-04-16
GCCCGGGGCAAGTTGCTCCCCCGTGAGCGCGTTCTCCGCCTGCTAGATCCGGGAACTCCGTTCCTCGAAATTGGTGGGCTTGCGGCCTTCGACATGTACGAGGGCGACGTGCACGGGGCTGGCATGATCGCCGGCATCGGTCGCGTGTCGGGCCGCGAGGTCATGATCGTCTGCAACGATGCGACGATCAAGGGTGGCACCTATTACCCGATGACGGTCAAGAAGCATCTGCGCGCGCAGGAGATCGCACGCGAAAACCGGCTGCCTTGCGTGTATCTCGTCGATTCCGGCGGCGCGAATCTGCCATATCAGACCGATGTCTTTCCCGATCGCGAGCATTTCGGGCGCATTTTCTATAATCAGGCGACGCTATCGGCCGAGCGTATTCCGCAGATCGCGGTGGTGATGGGCTCCTGCACGGCAGGCGGCGCCTACGTGCCTGCGATGTCCGACGAGACGATCATCGTCGCCAGGCAGGGGACGATCTTTCTGGGCGGGCCGCCACTGGTAAAGGCCGCCACGGGCGAGGTCGTTAGCGCGGAGGATCTGGGAGGAGCCGATGTTCATACGCGCCTGTCCGGTGTCGCGGATCATCAAGCCGCAGACGACGACCATGCGCTCAATATTGCCCGCCGGATCGTGGGCAACCTCAATACGCGCAAGGAGATCGATATCGATCTGCGCGCACCGATAGAGCCGAAATACGACATTGCCGAGCTGGAAACGCTGGTTCCTACGGACTTGCGGAAACAATACGATATCCGCGAGGTCATTGCCCGGTTGGTCGACGGCTCGGAATTCGATGAATTCAAGGCGCTTTACGGCACGACACTGATCACCGGCTTCGCGCGGCTGCACGGCATGCCGATCGGCATCATCGCCAATAACGGCATCCTGTTTTCCGAAAGCGCGCAGAAGGGCGCCCATTTCGTCGAAATGTGCTGCCAGCGCCGCATTCCGCTGTTGTTTCTACAGAATATCACGGGCTTCATGGTTGGCCGCGAATTCGAAACGAAAGGCATCGCCAAGGACGGAGCAAAGCTCGTCACGGCGGTCGCCTGCGCCAAGGTGCCCAAGATCACGCTGCTGGTCGGCGGCTCATTCGGTGCCGGCAACTACGGCATGTGCGGCCGCGCCTACTCGCCGCGCTTTCTGTTCTCATGGCCGAACTCGCGGATAAGCGTCATGGGGGGCGAACAGGCTGCCAGCGTTCTCGCCACGGTGCGCCGGGATAATATCGAGGCCGAGGGCAAGAGCTGGTCCGGCGAGGACGAAGAAGCCTTCAAGGCGCCGATTCGCACGAAATACGAGGACGAAGGCTCTCCCTACCACGCCACCGCACGGCTCTGGGATGATGGCATCGTCCTTCCAAGCGAGACGCGCCGCGTGCTGGCGCTGGCCTTTTCGGCCTGTCTGAATGCGCCGGTGCCGGAAACGAAGTTCGGCGTGTTCCGGATGTGATCCGAAGCGTCCTCAAGGCGATCTGCGCCTGATCCCATCCTTGAAGAACACCTTGAACGGCGTTGTGCCTTCGGAGCTGCCATCTTTCGCGCGCCAGCGGCCGTTGGTGCAGAGAATGCCGCCCTGTTCGGGCACGGCGTCGAACTCGATGCTGTTGTGATAGACCGTACCGTTGGGTTCGGTGGCGGTGAAATCGGTTTTGCAGACGTCGCCCGTGATGACCGGATCATAGCCCTTGATGATGATGCCGCCGCCCCCGGTGCTTTCGAATTCGCTCTGGAACAGCGGCCAGGTGTCGTAAAGTTCAGCCTTTGCCTGAGCCTGCGCGCCGGACGCGACAAAAGCTGACATCGGCAAGCCTACGAGGGCGGTCAAGGCGGCGAGGATCAGGTACGGACGGTTTTTTCGCACTGGCCTGTGCGCGGAAGGTTGAGGGTTCTGGCTCGACGGCGAGGCTTGGGTGCGGTCCATGGCGGTCTCCTGTGCGTGGCGTGGCAACTGTAACGATTACACGCCAGCATTGGTGCTGGATGCAGCACGTTGCCGGCCTGACAGGGGCGAATAACAGCGCTACGGTACGGTTCGACGAATGAAGGCCTGAGGGTGTCATTCCTCGACCGGCCGGCCTTTTCCGGGCAGGCGCAACAAGAAAGACAACGCCCATGGCCAGCCCGGCAGCACACAACAAGGTCGCGATCGTCACCGGGGCCGGCTCGGGCGTCGGGCGCGCGGTGGCGCTGTCGTTCCTCGCGGATGGCTACCGGGTTGCGCTGGCGGGACGACGCGCGGAAGCCCTCGACGAAACCGTGCGGCTCGCGGGGGCATCGTCAGTTCATGCGATCTGTGCGCCGACTGACGTGACTGATCCTGCTTCCGTGGACGCACTGTTTGCGGCCTCGCAAAACGCCTTCGGCCGGCTTGACGTGCTGTTCAACAATGCGGGAACGAACGCGCCGGGCGGCATCCTGCTGGAAGACCTGACCTACGAGCAGTGGAAGGTGGTGGTCGACACCAACCTGACCGGACCCTTCCTGTGCACGCAGGCGGCGTTCCGCATCATGAAAACCCAAGTGCCGCGCGGCGGGCGCATCATCAACAACGGCTCGATCTCGGCCCATGCGCCGCGGCCCAACTCGGTCGCCTATACCGCCACCAAGCACGCGATTACCGGGCTGACCAAGACAACCGCGCTCGATGGCCGGAAATACGACATCGCCTGCGGGCAAATCGACATCGGCAATGCGCTCACTGAAATGGCCCAGGCCATGACGAAAGGCGTACCCCAGGCCGACGGCAGCATCGCCATCGAGCAGGTGATGGATGTCGGCCATGTTGCTAACGCCGTGCTCCACATGGCCAGCCTGCCGATCGAGGCCAACGTGCTGTTCATGACCGTCATGGCCACGAAGATGCCGTTCGTGGGTCGCGGGTGATCGAAAGGGCGAGGGAAGCGTCCGCCTATCGGCGCATCATCTGGGGCATTGCGCTTGGCATCCTGATTTTCGCCGCGCTGCAATGCGCCTGGGCTCTGTCGGTCGGCAACCGGCAATTGTTCAAAGATGGCGTCGACTGGGTCTACGACGTCGTCCTTTATGCGATCGCCGCGATTGTTTTCGGCCGCGGTGCCCGCTGGGAGGAGCTTTCGGCGCTGGCGATCGCCGCGGTGCTTGCCTTCGCCGGACTGCACACGCTTTACGATCTTTACGACAAGATTGTTCGCCCACGCCCGATCGAAGTGGAAGCGCTTGGATTTTCGGCGGTGAGCGCGGTCATCATAGCACTTGTCGTCGCCGGGCTGCTCTGGCGCTTCCGCACAAGCGACAACGCGCTGATCCAGGCGACGTGGCTGTCCTCGCGCAACGACATGATCAAGACCACGGCCTTCGCCGCCGTCGCCTTCTTCACCCGTTCAGCCCCAACACGCTGGCCGGAATACGCGCTGGATGTGTTCCTCGCCGCGCTCAATTTTCAGGCCGCCTGGGCGATCTGGCGGGTGACGCGGAAGGGGTGATGGAGCTGTTTTGCGTTGGGTTTCGACGGAGCACGAATTCGACGTCCGTCTGATTTCACCATGGAGTAGAGGCCAACATAACCGCTCAACCCGCATCAGCCGCGTTCTCGCGAGCTATGTCGATGCGAGGACGAAAAAAAGTGGATGAGGCTCTTTTTCTTCATAAATTCAATGAATACAGTACGTTTTCATTCCTTGCGGCAGATAACCGCAGCCGTCAAAATAACGCTTGATTAACGCCTGTCGCTATGAAGAAATTCTGATGCGAGATTGAACATTTCGACGTGCAACTGTGGTCAAATAATAAAAATAAGGACAGACCCATGCCTCTTCATTTCTCACGCCGCGCCGCGCTCCTTGGGTCTGTCGCCGCATTTACTTCGATTGTTGCTGGCGGGTCTTCCGCCTGGGCGCAGCAGCAGCAACCCGCGGATCGTATCTGGTCCGGCGGACCTATCCTGACGATGAATGATGCCGCGATGCGCGCTGAGGCCGTGGCAGAGCGGGGCGGACGCATCGTTGCCGTGGGGACCGCCGCGGACGCGATGCGGCTGCGCGGTCCCCAGACGCGCATGATCGATCTCGCCGGGCGCGCGATGATTCCAGGGTTCGTCGACGCGCATGGCCATATCGTCTTCGGCGGCTTGCAGGCCCTGTCCGCCAACATGCTGTCGCCGCCCGATGGAGAGGTGACCGACATCGCGTCCCTGCAGAAGATCCTGCGCGAGTGGATGGCGGCGAACATGGACGCCGTGCGGCGCGCCAATCTGATCATCGGCTTCGGCTACGACAATTCGCAACTGAAGGAACTGCGTCATCCGACGCGGGATGATCTCGATCAGGTCTCGCGCGACATTCCGATCGTCATCATTCATCAGTCCTCTCACCTTGGGGCGATGAACTCGAAGGCGCTGGAGGTGGCTGGTTTCAACGCCGACACGCCGGAGATCCCTGGCGGCGTGATCCGCCGCAGGGCGGGCAGCAAGGAGCCCGACGGCGTCGTCGAGGAGACGGCGCTCATCGCCGGCGCCCTCAAGGTCGTGGCTGGCGTGGGAGCGGCCGGACTTCGCGCTTTCGCGCGCGCTGGGTCGGAGTTGTGGGCGCGCTATGGCTACACGACTGCGCTGGAAGGGCGCGCCGCGCCGGCGCTAGCGGAGGCCGTCAGGCAGGTTGCGGCGGAAGGCGGCTTCAAGAACGACATCGCAGTCTATGTCGATGTCCAGTCAGATCGCGACTACATCCTGCGGCATCACAGCAAGACCTACAACAATCGCATGCGCATCGCCGGCGCGAAGCTCTCTTCGGATGGATCGCCGCAAGGGTTCACCGCTTTTCGCGATCGGCCTTATTATAATCCCGTCGGCAATTATCCGCCGGGCTACCTGGGCTATCCGACGCTGCCGCTGGCGGAGGTTATCAAGCATGTCGACTGGGCGTTCCAGAACGGCGTGCACCTTATCAACCACTGCAACGGCGAGGCCGCCTCGGACATGTTCATCACCGCGCTCAAGGTGGCGGCGGCGAAGCATCCACGGGCGGACCGCAGGCCGGTGCTCATCCACGGCCAATTCCTGCGGGAGGAGCAGGTCGACGCTTTCAAGCAGTTCGAGGTGTTTCCATCATTGTTTCCGATGCACACCTTCTATTGGGGCGACTGGCACCGCGACCATACGGTCGGCCCGCATCTGGCCGACAACATCTCGCCGACCGGGTGGATGCGTCAGCGCGGCATGATGTTCAGCTCGCACCATGACGCACCCGTCGCCCTGCCGGACTCGATGCGCGTGCTCGATGCCACCGTGACGCGCCGCACCCGCAGCGGCGACATCCTGGGACCGCATCACCGGGTCGATGTTATCACCGGGCTGAAGGCTATGACACTCTGGCCAGCTTACCAGATGTTCGAGGATGGCCAGAAAGGCTCGATCGAGGTCGGGAAGCTGGCCGATCTCGTCATCCTGTCCGCCGATCCGACGGCGGTGAACCCGGAGACGATCGACCAGATCAAAGTCGCCGAGACGATCAAGGAAGGGCAGACGATCTTCGCGCTGACCCAGGCAGAACAGCGGCGCGGCGACCTGATGCTGCCCGGCGCAACGGGCGACGATCCCTTCCAGCGCTTCATCAACAAGGCGAGCGTCTATCGGGACATGACGCGCGCGCCGAACCCGTTGATGCGCGGCAATCCCGGCCTCGTCAACGCGATGACGTCCACGCCGCATGACCCGGGATGCATCCATCAATTCCTCTTCGAGGTGATGTCCGAAATGGCCTCCTGACGGGGCCAAGCTGATGACATTCTCCGGTCGGGAGTTGCGTTGATGCACATGACAACTGCGGTCGCATTGTTGGCCTTCTGCGCCGTCGCGTCGTCGGCTGAGGCGCAGGCGCCTCGCGAAGCCGCTCCCTATTCGCTCTGGACGACCCCCTCGCTGCTCCAGTTTCCCGGCAGCCCCTTCGACGCGCTGCGTCACTACGGTGTCAACATACGCGGGAATGTCACCACGTCATTCGACGGATATGTATCCGGCAGCGGTGACAGACGCCGACAGTTTGGTGGGAAAGGCGATCTTTTCGTCGCTGTCGACGGAGAAAAGGCCGGGCTTTGGCAGGGATTTTTCGTAAGCTTCCATCAAGAATGGAATTTCGGCCGTGACGTGAATACTGTCGGGGCTGGCGTCCTGTTTCCTGTCAACACCTTGCTGGCACTTCCGCGCCTCGGTGGCTTCGAGCAGGATACCTCCATTACGGTCACGCAGAATTTCGGCGAACATCTTTCGATCAGCGTGGGAAAATTCAATCTGCTCGATCTGGCCGCGCGCACGCCGATCTCGGGTGGTGGAGGCATAGACACCTTTGGCAATGTCGCGATCGCCGCCCCGATCAGCGGCGTGACGCCACCCTATCTGATCGGCGCGATTGTCACCCTCAAGACGCAGCCGGCGGTCTTCACGCTGATGGTCTACGACCCCCGCAACGCACAATCCGAGGATGTCATCAGCAAGCCGTTCAGGGATGGCACGACCACAAGCCTCGCGATGACGGTGCCGACACAGCTTGGGGGTCTGCCGGGCTTCTATGGCGTCCGCGGGGTCTACAGCAACCGGGAGGGCGTCGATCTCAACAGCTTGCCGGGCCTGGCCTTGCCGCCGGAAACGCGGGGAACGCTGCAAAAGCGCGGTTATTACTACGCCTCGATCAGCGCGCAGCAGTTTCTCTACGCCAATCCCGACAAGGCCGGGCAAGGCTGGGGCCTTTTCATGGATATCGGTGTATCCGACGGAAATCCCAATGTCTTCAAGGGACACTTGATCGCAGGGGTGGGCGGAACAGGTGTTTTTAGCCGCGATCTCGACCGGTGGGGCATAGGCTACTTCTATTATGCGCTGAGCACGAACTTGAAGGACGGACTCGCGCAGCTCGGCATTCGGCGCCGTGATGAGCAGGGCATGGAGGCGTATTACAACCTTGCCCTGACCCCATGGCTGCGCGTGACAGCCAATCTGCAATGGATAAACCCAACGATCCCGGATCGGAAAGACGCGGTTTTCGCAGGCCTGAGGACACAGGTAAAATTCTGATGGTCGGCCCGTGATGTGCGACGGGTTTTTGGGACAAGGCGCAGATGGTGGAGCCGGAAGGCACGGAACAGATCACATTTAGGCTGCCGCGCCGCGTGCTTGGGCGTTTCTAGGCCACGGGCAAGGGCTACCAGACCCGTATCAGCCGCGTTCTCGCACGTTATTTGGCTGCGACGACGTAAGAAGGTTGGGTTAATTCCGGTCTTCGGCAGTCTTCTGCCAATGCTGCGTACTTGTACTTAAATCAAGATTTTTGCACCAAGCGCTCTGTAGCTGCACCGTCATCGAGGGACCCATCAAGAGCATTCTTTTTCATACGCTCGAGTAAGCTATCGGAGAGGGAGGCTGCCTAGCGAACCGGACGGTCATGACAACGCCAACGGGGGTCGTGTTGGCCAAGGTCACCGTGCCCATGAGCTGTTGGGCCAATCTGGCAATGACGGTCGAGCCCCGCCCCTGCCGTTCGCTAGAGGATGGAAGCGGCAGACCGTCATTAGCGATTGCCAACTCAAGCCCGTCGCTGAAAGGCTTGAGGGACACAATGATGCGACCGCACCGCCCATCAGGATAGCCGTGCTTGAGCGCGTTACAGACCGCTTCATTAACGATTATCCCCACCGGCGAGCAGTGCCCAGCCGGCAAGGACAGGTCAGCGTCGACCGTCACTTCGATGGCGACTGACGGTGTAGCAAGCGGTGCGGCGACAGCTCTGAGCAGATCGGCTGCCGGCGCGGAAAACTTTGGTTGCGCTTCCAGCACCGAGTATATGGTTGCCAGTGCTTTGACCTTCAGGCCGATCGCTTTTGCGACCTCGGCCGCCGCTTCACCACGCCCCCGGGCCTCCAAGTTGACCATCGCGGAGACGAGAGCGAGATGGTTCTTCACTCTGTGGTTGAGTTCCACGCGAGCCGCATCACGCTCAGCGATGGCGGCTTGAAGCTGTTCCTCAAGCTGCTTTAGGTGGCTGATATCCGCCCAGGCGATGATACCTCCGACAAGCGCACCATTGTCGTCACGGATAGGCCCGGCATTGCAAAGGATAGGCACAAGCCGGCCGTCCTTCGTGCCGACTAGCCATTCCTCGCCTTTTACCGTCTCACCTGTTTGCGTTGCTCGTGTCAGCGGTAACTGGTCTTGGGTTGCCAACTGTCGAGTAACAGGATGAAAGACCCTATAGGCATCGACGTGTTTGTCGGCCGTGATGTGCTCAAGATCATTGCGACTTTGCCCTATCAGCTCGCTCCCAAAATTGCTGACACGCAGAATCGCGACGTCAGGCGCCGATGCGATTGTGATGCCTACCGGCACCTGATTGAAGATAGCATCGAGAAGCGGGACTGCGATGGCGTCGAGCGTCAACATCTCGATATGATTAGGGGGGCTATCTGACTCGATGTCCATTCGATAGCCCTCCGCGAACAGAGTGCACTCTCATGTTGGTCTCGGCTTTGATCGAGAGTCGTAGCAAACTGTCTTAATGGGACAAATCTTTGATACACAATGTTCGCGCGTAAATCAAGAATCATGCGCCACATCCGGAGCGTCCGAGGTCCGCGAGGTGCGGACATTCGGCATTGTGCGTGCTACGCGCTGCTGATGACGGATGAGGCCAAACAAGTGCCGGTCGAGCCGATGCCGACGCTTGCTCGCGTGCTGGCCCTTGCCGTGCCGATCATGCTTGCCAATGCCTCGACACCGCTGATTGGCTTCGTTGATGCCGCTGTTATCGGGCGGCTCGGGGATGCCGCGCTGATCGGCGGGGTCGCGTTGGGGGCCGCCATCTTCAATGCCATCTACTGGTGCGTCGGCTTCCTGCGCATGAGCACGACCGGCTTCGCAGCCCAAGCGCTCGGCGCGCGCGATGGCATCGAGATCGCAGCGACGCTGGTTCGTGCGGTGCTGATCGCGATCGTCATTGGTGTTGCCGTCGTCGTATTCCAGGCGCCGATCCGGCATGGGTTCCTGTGGGTCCTCGGCGGCTCCCCCGCGGTGCAGGTGGCAACGACGGCCTACTATGATTGGCGGATCTGGGCGGCACCGGCGGGGCTTGTCAACTTTGCCTTGCTCGGCTGGTTCATCGGGCTCGGCCGCACCATGGTGGCGTTCTGGCTTCAGGTACTGGCCAATATTCTGAATATTGGCTTCGCCCTGCTGTTTGTGCCAGTCCTCGGTTGGGGTGTGCCGGGCGTTGGGCTTGCTGCTTTTTTCGGCGAATGGGCGGCGGCGATCGGTGGGCTCGTCATTGCAGCGCGCGAGCTTCAGGCACGAGGTGTTAGGTTCGATCGCGCGGCGGTGCTTGCACCCACGAAGCTGCGCGCCATGTTCGCCGCCAATCGCGACATCATGATCCGGACTGTGTGCGTGCTTGCGGCGAGCCAGATCTTCCTGCGGCTGAGTGCCGGGCAAGGCGATGCGGCGCTGGCGGCCAACGCATTGTTGCTGACGTTGCTGACGATCACGTATTTCATGCTCGATGGCTACGCGCACGCCACAGAAACCCTTGTTGGCCAGGCGATCGGCGCCAAGGACCGGCCACGTCTCGATCGGTCCGTGCATCTGGCGGCGATTGCGGCGGGCGTGACGGGTGTCGTCGCCGGCATCGTCATCTGGGCCTTCAGTGAGGCGATCATGGCCTTCATGACCACCAATGCAGATGTGCGCTCGCTCACGTCGAACTACATTGTCTGGGTCGCGCTGCTGCCGTTCCTCGGTGTGTGGTGTTTCCTGCTCGATGGCGTGTTTATCGGCGCCACACGGACCGCTGACATGCGCGACATGATGTTGCTCAGTTTCGTGGTGTACCTCGCAGCCCTCGGTGTGCTTGTGCCAGCTTTCGGCGATCACGGCATTTGGGCCGCGCATTGCGTGTTCTTTATCGCACGCGCGATCACGCTGGCTTGGAAGTATCCGAGGCTGGCGCGGACGGCCGAAGCCTCGCGAGTCGCGACAGGCGCGGGCGTTGCGGCATAAACCCTGGGTGATGACCCTGTGTTTAGCCCGTAGCAACGGGAGGTTTTGTTATTCCGGGGCATCGCGCTTGGCGATGAACCCGGAACCTATCAACACCGTCATGGCCAAGCGCCCATCGTCTTTGCGAGCGAAGCGACGCAACCCAGGGTGCGCGCCCGGTGATGGATTGATTTGCTCCCACTTCGCAATGCCGGGGAAGTTGGCGTTCTGATCTGGATATCGTGCTTATCGGTTCCGGCTTCCGCTGCGCGGCCCCGCACTGACAAGAACCTTTCCGTGATTGCCCTTCTCGCGCGCTCGTGAGAAACCGGTTGCATGTCCATTGCCGCAAAGCTCCCCTCCGTCCTCATTGCCAATCGCGGCGAGATTGCCTGTCGGGTGATCCGGACGGCGCGGCGGCTGGGGTTGCGGACGATTGCCGTCTATTCGGAGGCCGATGCCGGGGCGCTGTTCGTGCGTCAGGCTGACGAGGCGCATCTGATCGGGCCGGCTTCAGCGCGGGAAAGCTATCTCAAGGCCGAGACGATCCTGGCCGTGGCGAAGCAGACCGGGGCGGCCTGCATCCATCCGGGATACGGGTTTCTTTCCGAGAACGCGGATTTTGCCGAGGCTTGCCAGGCGGCGGACATCGTCTTCGTCGGCCCGCCAGGTTCCGCGATCCGCGCCATGGGGCTGAAGGATGCGGCCAAGGCGCTGGTCGAGAAGGCTGGCGTGCCGGTGGTGCCTGGCTATCACGGCACGAACCAGGACGTGGACTTCTTGACCGCCGAGGCTGGGAAGATCGGCTATCCGGTGCTGATCAAGGCGGTCGCGGGCGGCGGCGGCAAGGGCATGCGGCGGGTCGAGCGCTCGGCGGATTTCGCGGAAAACTTGGCCAGCGCCCAGCGGGAGGGGCAGGCGTCCTTCGGCGATCCGCGCGTGCTGGTGGAGAAATACATCCTCAGCCCCCGCCATATCGAGATTCAGGTCTTTGCGGATGGTCACGGCAATGTCGTGCACCTTTTCGAGCGCGATTGCTCGCTCCAGCGCCGTCATCAGAAGGTGATCGAGGAGGCGCCGGCGCCGGGAATGCCGCTCGACATGCGCGCCGCCATGGGGAAGGCGGCGACGGAAGCGGCGCGCGCCGTCGGTTATGTCGGGGCCGGCACGGTCGAGTTCATCGCCGATGGGCGCGAGGGCCTGAAAGCCGACCGGTTCTACTTCATGGAGATGAACACGCGGCTTCAGGTCGAACATCCGGTGACGGAAGCGATCACGGGCTTCGATCTCGTGGAATTGCAATTGCGCGTGGCCGCAGGCGAGACGCTCGGCTTTGGCCAGGACGACGTGACGGCCACCGGCCATGCGGTCGAGGCACGGCTTTACGCGGAAGATCCGGAGCGCGGCTTCCTGCCCTCCACCGGCAAGCTCTGGGCCTTGGCGCTGCCGGGGGGCGAAGGCATTCGCGTCGATACCGGCGTGGAGGAGGGCGACAGCGTCACGCCGTTCTATGATCCGATGATCGCCAAGATCATCGCCCACGCGCCGACGCGAGACGAGGCGCTCGACAAACTGGCGACGGCGTTGGACCAGACGATCGTCGGCGGGCCGCGCACCAACACGGCGTTTCTCGCTGCCCTGTGCCGGGCGCCGGGTTTCCGCAGCGGACCGTTCGACACGGGCTTCATCGAACGCAATCTCGATGCGCTCGGCGCGGTGCCGCAGCCGATGGATGCGGTGGCTGTCGCGGCGGCGGCCCTCGAACTCGAGGAGATGCGCCGCGACGAACTCGACAGCGACGCCAGCCTGCGTTCCGACGAGATTTTCTCACCCTGGGCCGTCACCGATGCCTTCGCGCTGATGCCGCGTCCGGCGCTCGGCCTGCCGCTCGTTGTGGACGGCGAAAAGGTGCAGGCGCGTATCAGTTGGGACGAAGGCATCCCGCGAGTCGATATTCCGGGCCAGGCGTCGGTCGCGGGCGAACATGATGTCGTGCTGGCCCTGACCGACGGGCCGATCCTGGCGCTGCATCGCGGCCGGCAGACATCGGTGGCTCTGTTCGACTCGCTCGGCATCGATATCAACGAACTCGATGCCGGTTCGGGCAGCGTGATCAAATCGCCGATGCATGGCAAGCTGGTCGCGCTGTTCGTTCAGGCGGGCGATAACGTTGCCAAGGGCCAGCGTCTCGCCATCGTCGAGGCGATGAAGATGGAGCATGTGCTGGTCGCGCCACGCGCCGGCCGCGTCGCACAGGCCGTCGGCGAGCCCGGCGCGCAGGTGGCCGAGGGCGCGCGCATCGTCACGCTCGATGCAGAGCAGGCTTGAGCGTCGCGAGCGGGATCGCGAGACCATGGCGCTGCATATCCTCAAGCTCTGCGTCGGCGTCGAGAATGTCGCCGATCTCGAAAGCTGGATCGAGGAATCGCTCGCGCAGCGGCGACGCATGGGGCGACCCGAGGAGATGACCCACACGACGCGGATGGTGCCCAAGCGGATCGCGGAGATCGTCGGCGCCGGCTCGCTCTACTGGGTGATCAAGGGGCAGGTCATGTGCCGGCAGGGCATCGTCGATATCCGGCCGTTCAAGGATCAGGATGGCATCAGCCGCTGCCATCTCGTGCTGGCGCCAAGGTTGCAGCCGGTCGAGCCGCGTCACTGCCGGCCCTTCCAGGGCTGGCGCTATCTTGCCGATGGCGACAAGCCGCGCGACCTGCCAAGCGGGCAGGGGATCACCGAATTGCCGGAGGAACTTCGCCGCGAACTCGCCGGGCTCGGCCTGCTGTAGAGGCATCTTGCGATTGTGGTTTGTCGCGGCGGGTTTCGCGCACGATGCTGGCAAAACGCTCCGACAACACCAATATCGCGGAACGCGCTGGAACGAGGAAGCGGCGGCAACGGAACCGCAGGAAGAGGCAACCAATGCCAGGTGAAGATGAAGCCCAGGACTCGCGGCGACGCGGTGTGCTTCAAGCCTCCGACCGGGGTGAGATCGCGCGATTTCTGAAGCAGGCGAAATCGCTCGCATCCCTCGCTGACGGCACGGCGGGGCGACTGGTCTTCGCCCTCGATGCGACGATGAGCCGGCAGCCGACCTGGGATCTTGCCTGCGCGCTGCAATCGCGAATGTTCGATGTCGCCGCCGCGACCGGCGGGCTCGGGGTGCAGCTCGTGTATTTTCGCGGCCTCGACGAGTGCAGGGCCTCGGGCTGGGTGGGCGAGCCAGAACGGCTGAAGGCGCTCATGACGTCGATCGCATGCCGGGGCGGCCACACGCAGATCGGGCGCATCCTGGCGCATGTGCGCGACGAAGCGCGGCGGGTGCCGGTGCGGGCGTTTGTGTTCGTGGGCGATGCCATGGAAGAGCCGCTTGACGATCTCGCGGCAATCGCCGGTGAACTCGGGCTGCGCGGCATACGTGGCTTCATGTTCCAGGAGGGCGACGCCTCCGCGGCGACGGCAGGTTTCCGCGAGATCGCGCGGCTTACCGGTGGTGCCCATGCGCGCTTCGATTCTCGTGCCCCGGATTCGCTGCTCGACCTGCTGCGTGGTGCCGCCGCCTATGCCAGCGGCGGGCGCGAGGCGCTGGCGCGTCTGGCGCAGCAGGATGGCGGCGCCGCCGCTGGGCTGCTGACGACGCTCGACGGACGCCGTACCCGTCCGGATGGAGCGAAACGGTGACCCCGCTGCTGCTGGGGCTGGGGGCCGCCGTCGCGCTCTGGTGGCTTCTCAAGGCTTTACGCTCGGCCGATCCCCGAATGCTGGCCACCGTCATCCGGAACATCGGGGGGGCCTCCGCGCTTGGCCTGGCGGCACTACTGATGATGCGCGGGCGGCTCGACATGGCGATATTCGTCGGCGGGTTGGGCGCCTGGATGCTCGGTTGGCCAACGGTCCGCGGCCCGTCCTGGCTCGGCCGCTCGTTCCGGGTGCCGCCCTGGATGAGCGGTGACGGAGCGTCCAAACCCGGCGCCGTCTCGGTCGTGAAATCACATTACCTGTCGATGCGTCTCGACCACGACAGTGGAGCGATCCAGGGCACCGTTATCGACGGACCCCTGGCCGGGCGTGAACTCGATGCCCTCGATCAGGGCGAAATCGCAGCGCTGATGCGCACCTGTCTCGCCGCCGACCCCGACGGCGTCAGCCTGCTAGAGGCTTATCTGGACCGCCGGACGCCCGGATGGCGTGAACACGCTGACACTGACTCGAACGCGCGGCAGGCCGGCCAGGCGCGCCCGAGTGCGCTGACGGAGCAGGAGGCCTATGAGATCCTGGGGCTTCAGCCGGGGGCGGACGACAAAGCGATCCGGACGGCTCACCGTGGCCTCATGAAGCGGCTTCATCCCGATGCCGGCGGGAGTGCTGCGCTCGCCGCCCGAGTGAACGAAGCCAAGGATATTCTCTTGAAACGACATCGCTGATGATCCTTACCTGCCGTCTCGGGGTCAGCCGCGTGTCGCGAAACAGGAAAACCCATTTCGCTTCAGTCGGTTGCAGGCATCATTCGCGTCCTTGGAGTCGTCGAAGCCAGCAAAGCGGGCGCGAAACAGCGTCGAGCCGCCCTTTTCGACCTTTTCGGTGAAGCCGGAGGCGTCGCTCAGGGCGTTGGATTTGGCGCGCGCCTCGCTGAGGATCGATTTCGCCTTGCCCTCGTCATCCGTCGCGCCAAGCTGAATGACCCAGCCGGTGCCAGGACGTACGGACGGTTCTGTCCTGGCGGCAGCCGCCTTCGCAGGTTCTGCCTTCAGGAGTTGGAGTTTTATCGGGTCAGCCTTCGTGGGTTCAATCTTCGTGGGTTCAGCCTTGGCGACCACGCTCTGGTTCGCGGCAGCGGTTCGGGCAGGGGCTGTGGTGGGCTTGGCGGTTTCCGGGACCACGCTGGCGAGGGCAGCATCGGCATCCTCATCGGTCGGGCGGCCGCGCGACAGCGACGAAGTGGAATCGACGTTGGCCGGCGGGCGGATGACCCGGCCCGACGGGGCGATAGCGGCGGGCTGGGCGCCGATCGACCAGCGCGATGCGAAGGGCGACAACGATGCCGCGACCGGGCGGACGGCGGACAGTTCGAGCTGCTGGAGGCCACGGGTCTGCGGGCGTGGCGGGGGCACCGGAGTAGGCTCGGCCTGCACTGCTGCGAGCGCCAAGGCACGCGGCGGCAATATGGGTTGCGACGCGGCGGCCTGCGTCACCACGGGCTGCGGCGCGGCCTCGGCAACAGTCTGACGGGCGCGCTCGGCAGGCGCTTCGGCGATCATTGGTGAAGTGCGCCCGCCGGCCGTCGCCTTGGGCATGGCGGAGGCGACGAGATTTGCCATGATCTGGTCACGGCTGGCGCCTGAGCGGCCGCCAAGCACGATCGACACGACGTGGCGGCCATCCGCTTTCGCCGAGGTCATGAGATTGAAACCGGAGGCGCGGGTGTAGCCGGTCTTGATCCCGTCCACACCTTCGACGCGACCAAGAAGCTTGTTGTGATTACGATATGTTCCACCGGCAAAATGGAAGGACCGGGTGGAGAACATCGGATAGTACCTTGGAAACCGCTCCTGGATCGCCCGGGCGAGGATCGTCAGGTCGCGTGCCGTCGTCACCTGCTCGGGATCGGGCAGGCCGGACGCGTTGCGGAAGGTGGTGCGCGACATGCCGAGCGCCCGGGCCTTGCGCGTCATCATCGCGGCGAAAGCCTCCTCGCTGCCGCCGATCGCTTCGGCGACCGTCGACGCCACATCATTCGCCGATTTGGTGATCAGGGCCTTGGCGGCGTCCTCGACCTCGATCGTATCGCCGGGCTGGAAGCCGATCTTGGATGGCGCACGCGATGCGGCATGGGCCGAGACGCGCAGCGGCGTATCCATCTGGAAACGTCCGCGCTCGAGCTGCTCGAACAGCAGATAGAGTGTCATCACCTTGGTGACGGAGGCCGGGTGCCGCAACGCGTCCTCGTTGACGGCATGCAGGGTGCGGCCGGATTTCACGTCCACGACCATCGCGGCGTAGGGCGGCGAATAACCGCCGGCCTGACGCTTCTTCTTGCGGGCGGCTTCAGCGGGAGAGGCTGCGGCGGCAACGGCGACAGCCGTGATGCAAACCAGGCAGGCGAGAGCGGTAAAGCGACTACGCGACGAACCAACGCGACGAAACAACATGCTACAGCCCTGAACTCAACCGACGCAACGGGCGGCCCTTGCGTGCTGCAAAGGACACATCAAGGCAGGTTAGGCGGATGCGGTTACCGCGCGGTTAAGCGGCTTGCGAAATCCGGCTTTTGCGTGCACCGCACCGGCTGCTTGACATTTATGTTGCAGTGCACCATATGAGGGTTGCCAGGCGATCTGGCGCGCTGATCGACCGTTCGAAACGGCGCAGCGGGGATCGCGGGCGACTTTCAACAGGGCCACGCGCCCGCAACAGGAGGCGACGTCAGCAGCGTCGCGTGAGCAACATGATGCAGCAGTTCGAAGTTTTCCAGAAGGCCGGCAAGGAGCAGATCGACACCACCCTGAAGGCGTTCGGCACCACCACCAAGGGTGTCCAGGCCATCGCCGTCGAGTCGACCGACTATGCCAAGAAGTCCTACGAGCAGGGCGCTGCCATCCTCGAGAAGCTTGCCGCCGTGAAGACCCTCGACAAGGCCATCGAAATCCAGTCCGAGTTCGCCAAGAGCTCGTTCGAGGGCGCGGTCGCACAGGCCACCAAGATGGGCGAACTCTACAGCTCGCTGGTCAAGGACATGTTCAAGCCGTTCGAGACCGCCGTCTCCAAGGGCGTCGCCGCCACCAAGTGAGCGGTTGCGGCAGAGCCGTTCCGGCTCACTGCCCATCGATCGCGGATTGAGATCCGGCATCGATAACGCAAATCACGAAAAGCCCGGCTTCACGGCCGGGCTTTTTTCGTTCGCGGCCGATATCCCGCTCATCGAGCGCGGCGCATGGCCGCAGGAGTGAAATTTTTCCGGCTGCGGACCTGAAAAAGTCGGTGCTTCGGACTGGCGAACTCGGTTCGTCAGTTATAGCTTGAGGACTCCGCCGAACAATGGCGGTGAACCGGACCGGCACTGAGATTTGACGATTCTGAACGAGGACATCATGCGGGCTCGCAGCCCCGCAAACGCCGCGACCGGCATCGCGCCCGCCGTGACGGTGGGAATGGCGCCGCGCAAGCCTGCCGCGCCGCGGGAAGGCGGTAACGGCTCGGGGACGGCTGTGCTCACCCGGACCAAGCCGCGGACGAAACGGCCGAGCCTCTACCGCGTCCTGCTGCTGAACGACGACTACACGCCGATGGAATTCGTGGTCCACGTTCTTGAACGCTTCTTCAACAAGGACCGCGAGGCGGCCACGATGATCATGCTGCATGTGCACCAGAACGGTGTCGGCGAATGCGGCGTGTTCACCTACGAGGTCGCCGAGACGAAAGTGACCCAGGTCATGGATCTTGCTCGCAAGAATCAGCACCCGTTGCAGTGCGTTATGGAAAAGAAGTGATATTTCACCTAAACGGGCAGGAGCATCTTCATGCCAAGTTTCTCGCGTAGTCTTGAACAGGCCTTGCACCGGGCGCTGGCTCTCGCCAACGAACGGCGCCACGAATACGCGACGCTCGAGCATCTGCTGCTCTCGCTCGTGGACGACCAGGACGCGTCCGCCGTGATGCGGGCCTGCAATGTCGATGTCGACGCGCTGCGTGGCAATCTCAACGAATACGTCAACAGCGAGTTGGCCAACCTAGTGATCGAGACCCGCGATGAGGCCAAGCCCACGGCGGGCTTCCAGCGCGTGATCCAGCGGGCGGTCATCCATGTGCAGTCATCGGGTCGCGAGGAGGTGACGGGCGCCAACGTGCTGGTTGCCATCTTCGCCGAGCGCGAGAGCCATGCCGCCTACTTCCTCCAGGAGCAGGACATGACCCGCTACGACGCGGTGAACTACATCAGCCATGGCATCGCCAAGCGCCCGGGCAGCAGCGAGACCCGGCCCGTGCGTGGCGCGGAGGAGGAAGGCGAGCCGCGCGAGAACCGCGATTCGGCTCCCTCCGAGGGCGAGAAAGACAAAGGCAAGAAAAAAGAAAGCGCCATCGACGCCTACTGCGTGAACCTCAACAAGAAGGCGCGCGACGGCAAGATCGATCCGTTGATCGGCCGCGAGAGCGAGGTGCAGCGCACCATCCAGATTCTCTGCCGCCGCCAGAAGAACAACCCGCTGCTGGTCGGCGATCCCGGGGTCGGCAAGACCGCCATCGCCGAGGGGCTCGCCCGCAAGATCATTACCGGCGAGGTGCCCGAGGTGCTCGAGGACGCCACGGTGTTCTCGCTCGACATGGGCACGCTGCTCGCCGGAACCCGGTACCGCGGCGATTTCGAGGAACGGCTGAAGCAGGTCATCAAGGAGATCGAGGCGCATCCCAAGGCGATCATGTTCATCGACGAGATCCATACGGTGATCGGCGCGGGCGCGACGTCCGGCGGGGCCATGGATGCCTCGAACCTTCTGAAGCCGGCCTTGTCTTCCGGCTCCCTGCGCTGCATCGGTTCGACGACCTACAAGGAATACCGGCAGTATTTCGAGAAGGACCGGGCACTCGTTAGGCGCTTCCAGAAAATCGACGTCAACGAGCCGACGGTTCCCGACGCGATCGAAATCCTGAAGGGGCTGAAGCCGTATTTCGAGGAGTTCCACAAGCTGCGCTACACCGGCGACGCGATCAAGGCGGCTGTCGAACTGTCGGCCCGCTACATCCACGACCGCAAGCTGCCGGACAAGGCGATCGACGTGATCGACGAGAGCGGCGCCTCACAGATGCTGGTGCCTGAGGCCAAGCGCAAGAAGACCATCGGCGTCAAGGAAATCGAGGCGACCATCGCGACGATGGCCCGCATTCCGCCCAAGACCATCTCGAAGGATGACGCGGAGGTTCTGCGCGAACTCGAGACGACGCTCAAGCGCACGGTCTACGGCCAGGAAAAGGCGATCGAGGCGCTGTCCTCATCGATCAAGCTCGCCCGTGCCGGGTTGCGCGATGCCGAGAAGCCGATCGGCAATTACCTGTTCGCCGGCCCGACCGGCGTCGGCAAGACCGAGGTCGCGCGGCAGCTCGCATCCGCACTCGGCGTGGAGCTGATCCGCTTCGACATGTCGGAATACATGGAGCGGCACACGGTTTCGCGGCTGATCGGCGCACCACCCGGCTATGTCGGCTTCGACCAGGGCGGCCTGCTGACCGACAAGATCGACCAGCATCCGCATTCGGTCCTGCTGCTCGACGAGATCGAGAAGGCGCATCCCGACCTGTTCAACATCCTGTTGCAGGTCATGGATCACGGCAAACTCACCGATAACAACGGCAAGCAGGTCGACTTCCGCAACGTCATCCTGATCATGACGACGAATGCGGGTGCTGCCGACATGATCAAGCAAGCCTATGGCTTCACCAAGTCGAAGCGGGAGGGCGACGATACGGAGGCGATCAACCGGCTGTTCGCGCCGGAATTCCGCAACCGCCTCGATGCGGTCGTCTCGTTCGGCAATCTGCCGAAGAACGTGGTCTCACGGGTCGTCGACAAGTTTATCCTCCAGCTCGAGGCCCAACTCGCTGATCGCAACGTCACCATCGAACTGACGGACGAAGCACGCGAATGGCTGGTGGAGAATGGCTATGACGACGCCATGGGCGCGCGCCCGCTTGCTCGCCTGATCCAGCAGACGATCAAGACGCCGCTGGCCGACGAGGTGCTGTTCGGGCGCCTCAAGAATGGCGGCGCGGTCAAGGTCGTCGTCGTCCAATCCCAGATCGGCATCAAGGTCCTTGGTCTCGAATATCCCGCCGGACCAGCCACGCCGAAGCCCGAGAAGGATGTCGCGGCGGCCGCTGCCAAGCGTTCAGCCCGGGCGGCGGCGAAGGCCGAAGGCGGCGGCGAGGGAAAACCGGGGCCGCGCACGCCTCGTGGTGCGGGCAAGGGCGGGCCGAAACGTCCACTCTCGGCCCCCGCAGGCGGTCCCGTGCGAACCGTACCGAAAGTGCCACTGACCAAGGCCTGAGCGTATGACCGAGCAACCGATGCCGGCCGCGACACCGCCGCGAGCCGCGAAACCTAAGCTCGGCTGGTTCGAGAAGCGTAGCCGCCGCCGCAAGCGGCGGATCATTTTCGAGGAAGTGCTGGCCTGGATTCTGGTGCCGGCCTTTCTCTACCTGATCTATTGGGGTGTGCAGGCAATCGGCGGCGTCCCCAAGGAAGTCCGCGATTTCGCCAGCGAACTCGTTTCGATCGTGCTGCGCGGCGGAAAATGACCAGGCCTGCGGGCATGCGGCGGATGCACCGGACGATGGGCCGCCCCGACTCCGATGGGGGCGACAGGGGCGCGGCCACGCGCTAGGCGGGGGTCGTGACTCAATCGAACCCTGACAACCCGCGTGATCCTGCCTTAGGTTCGGCGACCGCCGCGGCGCTGATCCGTGGCGTGCGTGATGGCGCGGGCGTGCCGGCCCTGGTGCTGATGGCGTCGCTCATCGGTGTCGGCGGACTGGCGCGCGATGTCGGCTATCCGATGTGGGCGGGCGTGCTCTCAACCGTGCTGGTTTGGGCCGGGCCGGCGCAGGTGCTGCTGTTCGGTTCGATCGCGGCTGGAGCGTCGTTTCCGGCTATCGCCATCGCCGTCTGCCTGTCGTCGATCCGCTTCCTGCCGATGACGGTCTCGATCATTCCTCTGCTGCGGGGGGGTAGGGTCGGAACAATCCGCCTGATCCTGGCCGCGCATATGGTGGCGGTCACCGCCTGGACGGAAGGCATCCGACGTCTGCCGCATATGGCGCAAGCCGAGCGCTATCCCTGGTTCATGGGTTTCGCATTGACGGTGATGGCCGCCGCCGCCCTGGCAACGGGAGCCGGCTATTACCTGATCGGCACGCTGCCACCGGCGCTGGCAGCCGCGCTGCTGTTTACGACCCCGATGTTCTTCACCGCCTCGCTTGCCGCCGGCTGCCGCAATCTGGCGGATTGGATCGCGCTGGGATCAGGCTTCGTGGTCGCGCCGGTGGCGACGATCCTCGCCGGGCCGGATTTCGATCTGCTGGCCACCGGCCTGATCGGCGGCAGCGTCGCCTATCTGTTTCACCGGCGCCGCCGCGATGTGCCGGCGTCGGCCGAAGGGGGAGACCGGATTTGACCCTCGCCGCGCTCGAACAACTGTCCGGCGGGCTTTGGCCCTACCTGGTGGTGATCCTGATCGGATTTCTGCCGACCGAGATTTGGCGGATCGCCGGTGTCTTCGCCGCGCGGCGGCTCGATGCGGAGTCGCAGGTGTTGGTCTGGGTGCGACTTGTCGCCAGCGCGCTTGTCGCGGGTGTCGTCGCGAAGCTGCTGATCTCGCCCTCCGGCGCTCTTGCCATCGTACCGCTCTGGGGCAGGGCGGGGGCGCTGGCGCTCGGGTTCGCGGCGTTCATGCTCGCCCGACGCTCGGTGTTCACGGGGTTGCTGACGGGCGAGGCCCTGATCATCGCCGCCGGCTGGTGGGTGACGCGCTAGATTCAATCAGAGCGCGGCCCTGATCTTCGCGGCATTGGCGGCGAGCACCTCGCTTGCCTCCATCTCGCCGGTGTGGGGGCGCATCGGCACACCGTCGAAGCGGGGAATGACGTGGACGTGCAGATGGAAGACGACCTGCCCGCCGGCCGATTCGTTGAATTGCTGGATGGTGACGCCGTCAGCGCCAAAGGCCTCCCGGACGGCAACGGCCATGCGGCGCGTCGTTCTGGCAACGGCGGCGATGGTTTCGTCATCGACATCCAGCATGTTGCGAAAATCGGCGCGGGGCAGCACGAGCACATGGCCGGGTCCCCGGGGCATGATGTCCATGATCACCACGGTCCGGTCGTCCTCGAACACCCTTTGCGAGGGGATTTCACCGCGAAGGATACGCGCGAAGACATTCGTGGAATCATAGGCAACCATGGAGTAATCCCCCGCTATGGCCGGTACATTGCCAGCAACCGCCCGGGCAATCCAGTGCTGAACACGCCTCGTCTGGAATGCGGCGTTCAGGCTGCCGAGGCTTTTGAAAGAGCGTTGATCCGCTCGAAATAATCGGCGATCTCCACGCGCATGCGCTGCGATTCAGTGGCGAGGAGATCGGCGGACGCCCGGACACTCTGGCTGACATCGCGGGTCGTCTGGGCATTGCGGCGCAAATCCTGAACGATCTCGGCGACGGACGACGCATTGTTGGAAATTTCCGAGATCGCCAGGGCGATTTCGCCAGTAGCGTAGCCTTGCGCGCCGATCTGTTCGCCGATGCTGCTGGCCGATTGCTCGACGACGACGATGGTTTCGGCAACGCCCGAAAGCTGCGACGATGCCGCGCTCAGGGCCCGGCGGAGCGCGCCGATCTCGGTTTCGATGTCGGTCGTCGCCTTCTGCGTCTGGTTGGCGAGCAGTTTCACCTCGCTCGCGACCACAGCGAAGCCGCGCCCCGCCTCGCCGGCGCGTGCCGCCTCGATCGTGGCGTTGAGGGCAAGCAGGTTGGTCTGTTCGGCGATGCCGCCGATGAACTTGATGACGTCGCCGACCCTGTCCCCCAGCGCCACGAGGCCGCTCATCTCGGAGATCGCCTCGCGGACATTGCCCGTCGTCGCGGCCGTGTCGACCGACGCCTGGCGCGCGGCATCGGCGCATTTGGTGCCGTTCGAGGCGAGTGACTCCGCCATCTGCGCGACCGAGGCGACGGTGATCGCCGTCTGCTCCGTGGCGGAGGCCACCATGGTGGCCTGCTCGGATGTATCGATCGCGGCATTGCCGACCGCGCCGGCGGCCTGGGTCAAAGCACTGGACGAGCGGTCGAGGATCGACATCAGATTGGCGAGCGACGCTTGAAAATTGCTGATGAGTTCGTCGAGCGCCAGGCGACGGGCTTTCTCGGCCATCTCGCGATCGGCTTCGTTTTCGAGCGCGACACGCTTCATGTCGTTGTCCTTGAACACGGTCAGCGCGCGCGCCATGGCGCCGACCTCGTCGTTGCGGTCGACATAGGGCACGACGAAATCGCTTTTCCCCCCGGCCAGATCTTCCATGCAGCGGGTCAGGGTCGCGATGGGTTGCGTGGCGCTGGCTCGCACCAGCCAGGCGACGATCACCGAGGCCAGCAGCAGCAACAGGACGGAGACGCCGATCTGCCATCCCTGCTGATATCTCAGCTCGTGACGACGGACGTCGAGTAGCCGCTCAAGCTGCGACAAAAGCGTGCTGTGCACGGTGGGGGTGCCGGCCAGCAGCGTGTCGACCCGGCCGCGAATGTCCACCGCCGAGGGCGCTGGATGCTGGATGCTCTCGCGGACCGTCTGGAGGTTTGCCAGAAATGGCGTCACGGCGGGACCGAGAGCCTGCCAGACAGCGTCATCCCTCGCGCTCAGCTTCACTTTTGCCAGGGAGTCCTTGAACTGGCCCTCGAAATCGAGAAATCTGCCAATCTGAGCGTTGAATTCGTCGGTCGTGGCCTGCGCGCCGATCTTCTGGAGCATCGTCAGCATGCGCGGCAACTGGATGACCGACAGATCCATCAGGTAATAGGTATCGATCTCGGGGTCGAGGATCAGTTCCGACTTGTCGCCGATCAGCGCGATGATCTCGGCGAGATTACGCAGCGTCGCCTCGGCGGACGTTGCATCCGGCTGATGCAACCGCCTCAGCGCCGTCAAGCTGCGGACGGACCTCTCGAAAAGACTGTTTTCATCCGGCGTCTTGGCCCACATGCGTGCGCTGCCTTCCAGCGCGGCCAGAGTCGTGGCGATGGTGCTCGCCGGCCGGGTCGCCCGGGTCATGCCGGTCAAGCCCATGGTGTCATGCATCGACTCGAAAGCAAGCCGTACCGTCGGAATCGCGGAGTGCTCGTTCGCCGCGGTCGCGATCGCCTTTTCATGTGTAACCATCAGGAACCACAGGACAAAGGCTACAGGCAGCACGAACAGCAGGGCGGCCGCGGCAAGCTTGGTGGTAATGGAACGTAAATTCATGGGCATAGGTCCAGCGATCGAACAAGTCTCGCTCAAACCCATTGAAGAAACGTTATCCCTAACGGTTTATTTCACTTGGTATCCGGCAGGTTTACCTCTGGTTCAGTCGTGCGAAACGGGGCTTCCTCGCGCAGTTCACGCTGAGCCCTGGCAATCGCAGCGCGTTCACGTGCCAGGTAATCCGCAACCGCGGCTTTCAAACCTGGGTCTGCTAGATAATGCGCGGATCTGGTCACGACCGGACGGTAGCCGCGTGCCAGCTTATGCTCGCCCTGTGCCCCGGCTTCGACCCGGGCAAGACCATTGGCGATCGCGTAATCGATGGCCTGATGATAGCAGACCTCGAAATGCAGGAATGGATGCTCCTCGATGCAGCCCCAGTTGCGTCCGTACAACGTATTCCGGCCGCGGAAATTGATGGCGCCAGCAATATATCGCCCGGCTCGTCTTGCCATGACGAGCACGGTCTGGTCCGCCATCGTGCGCCCGATCTCGGAGAAGAAGGCGCGGGTCAGGTAGGGTCGGCCCCATTTGCGCGCGCCAGTATCCTGATAGAAGCCGAAAAATGCATCCCAGACGCTCTCGGTGAGTTCGCTTCCGGTCAGCACTGCGATCTCGATTCCCGCCGCGAGGGCCTCGCGCCGTTCGCGTTTCAAGGTCTTGCGCTTGCGCGACACCAGCGTCGCCAGGAAATCGTCGTAGCTGCCATAGCCCGCGTTCAGCCAGTGGAACTGGATATCGTGACGTTCGAGATATCCGGCTGGAACCAGTGCCTCCAGATCATGCTCGGTTGCAAACGTCGCGTGGATCGAGGAGGCTCCCGTCTGTCGCCGCAGGGCCTCAAGCCCGGCGACCAGTAGCACGCGCACGGTGGCGGCGTGCTCGGTTGGCGCCACCAACAGGCGCGGACCTGTCGCGGGGGTGAAGGGCACGCTGACCTGAAGCTTGGGATAGTAATGCCCGCCGGCGCGCTCATAAGCGTCGGCCCAGCCATGGTCGAAGACATATTCGCCCTGGCTATGAGTCTTCAGATAGCTCGGAGCCGCACCCAGCAGCCGCCCCTCCGGCGTTTCGACGATGACATAGGCGGGTGCCCAGCCCGAACGACCGCCAACGCAGCGGGAGGTTTCGAGCGCCTGCAGGAAAGCGTGCGAGACGAACGGGTTGGCCGGATCGTATGCGGCGACGAGATCGGCGCCGGAGTCGCTGGCAGGGCTAACCATGGTCGAGGTTGCGGCATCACGGGCCGGCATGTCTGGGGCCGCAAGGTCCAATGCGGGAGCGTGGGCGCAAAGGTCCCACGCGGCGGCCTCGACCTCGGACAGGGACCCGATGACACGGACCCGCGGACCTTCGCTCACGGGGCGAAACCCTCGAACACCATCTGGTCGGCAAAACGCGCGGCTTGTCCCCGCTGCTGCGCGTCCCGCACCGTCCAGGTCATGACCGGCCGGCCGAGGGCGGCGCGCCAGAGATTCGGGATGCCGGACGGCAGATCGTTCACGGACCACGATAGAAAATCCGGTGTCGTCTTCGAATAGTGAAGCAGGTTGGCCATGGCGTGTCGCTCGGCTTCGGAGAGACGAGCATAGTCGTGATGGTCGTAGCGGCTCATTGCCACGATGCCGCGGGGAAGGTGTGGCGCCTGCACGGCGACCGCCGCCACGATTTCCGGATCGAAGGATTTCACCGCGACGGGATGTTCCGGAACCGTCGCCAGCACCTCTAGCGTGCGTTGCGTCAGCCGCAGGTCGCCGTCGAACCGGCTCTTGATCTCGACGACAAGGGGCACCCGGCCGGCGATCAACGCGAGAAAGCGCGCCAGCGTCGGAATCCGATCACTGGTGTCCTTGAGCGCGATCCGGCCGAGGGCATCGGCCGAGCGCGTGTCGAGATCGCCGAGGGCGACCGTCAGGCGGTCGAGGGTGAAATCGTGGAAGACGACGGCCTCGCCGTCGGCCGTGAGCTGCACGTCGCACTCGATCGCGTAGCCGCCGGCGACCGCGGCGCTCGCGGCCGATGGCGTATTCTCGATGATGCCGCGCGCGGCGTCATGCAGCCCGCGATGGGCGATCGGCCTTGATGTCAGCCAATCGGGCGCCGGCATCAATTGAACTCGAACATCGCTTCGACCTCGACGGCCGCATCGGCGGGCAATTCGGCGACGCCGATCGTCGAGCGTGCATGCCGGCCCTTGTCGCCGAGCGCCGCGACCATCAGATCGGAGGCGCCGTTCATGATCGCGGGAAGCGCGGCGAAGGTGGGCACCGCGTTGATGAAGCCGCCGAGGCGGACGCAGCGGGTGATGCGATCGAGATCGCCGAGCGCGGCCTTGGCCTGGGCCAGCACGTTCAATCCGCAAAGCCGCGCCGCGTTCAGGCCTTCCTCCGACGAGACCTCGCCGCCGAGCTTGCCCTTGTGCGCGTCGCCCAGCTTGCCGTCGAGCCCAAAGCAGAGTTGGCCCGAAATCACCAGCAGATTGCCTGTCATCACGAAGGGCACGTAGTTCGCGACAGGCGCGGCCGGCGTCGGCAGGCTGAGCCCGAGCGCCGCTAATCTCGATTCGACGTTGGTCATGTGTACTCTCCTCATCCGTGCCGATGCGGCCAGTGATGGCCCAAGGTGGCCGTTGCCGCAAGATCGCATGTGCAAGGGCTAACCGTCTCGCATTGCCGGTCGGGTGTCTTGTTCGGCGACAGGTGGCTGTCTAGTGTCCGTTCTGATCCAGGCTTGCTCAAGTCTTAGGAGTTGTGATGCCAAGCCGTTCCCTTCAGTACTATTTTTCGATGTCATCGCCCTGGGCCTATCTTGGTCAGGGCGAACTTATGCGGATCGCCCGCGCTTACGGGCTGGCAATCGAGTACCGGCCGTTGCGCCTGCGCGAATTGTTCGACATGACCGGCGGACTGCCTTTGGCACGCCGCCACCCGGCACGACAACGCTACCGGCTGATGGAGTTGCAGCGCTGGCGGGACAGGCGCAATCTACCGCTCAATCTGACGCCGAAACATTCGCCGTTCGATGCGACCATGGCGGACCGGGCGGTCATCGTCCTCGCGGCAGCAGGCGGCGACCCCTCAGGGTTCATCAAGCACGCGCAGACGGCGATCTGGGCCGGGGACCGTGATCTTGCCTTGGCCAGCGAACTCGAAATGTGCCTTCGTGCGGCGGGCGAGGATGCCGCAGCGGTCCTCAGCCGCTGCCAGTGATGCGGTGGAAGCCACTTATGCGGCCAATCTCCGCAGCGCTTTCGAAGCCGGGGTTTTCGGGGCGCCGACATATGTCATCGACGGCGAGCTTTTCTGGGGGCAGGACCGGCTCGAATTGCTCGATGCCATGTTGGCGAGCGGCCGGTCCGCGTACAGCGCCTGAAGTGTCGCAGGTCTTCTGCCACAATTGCGGCGCCATTGGCTGACGAGTAGGATCGAAAGGTGCAGGGCCAGCCGTGATCGACAGGCTTGTGTTTTGTCAGACGGTTCCAGTGTGTGCATCGTTGCTGAAGCCGTTTTCGTCGCTTTCGAGCGATTTCCGCCATAGAGGTTGTCGCCCATGCGCCTGTTCACGTCCGCCCACGCTGCCGCCGGGTTTACAATCGGCTTGTGCCTGACCTGCGGCACGGGCGCTCTCGCCCAGACCGCGGGACGGATCGTGCTCGACCAGCACAAGGCGGTCTACGATCTTCAGCTTGATACCTCGCTGCCGGCCAAGAGTGTCGAGAGCGCGCGCGGACGGATCGCCTTCGATTTCACTGGCGACGCCTGCGACGGTTACGCGCTGGCCTTTCGGCAGGTGACGGAGTTGCGGGCGGCGGAAGTCGGGACCCGTCTCGTCGATTCGCGGCAGACGAATTTCGAGGAAGGCGATGGCAGCGGCTTCCGCTTCAAGTCGGAGAGCCGGACCACCGGCAACCCGCTCGAGGCCATCGACGGCGTGGTCCAGTTGAAGGGCGATCGCTACCAGGCGAAGGTCACGAAGCCGAAATCGGGCGAGCGGACATTTGGCCGCGACGTATTGTTTCCGAGCGCTCAGATCAAGGCGATCATTACCGCGGCGCGGGCTGGCGAAACCACCTTTGGCGTTCAGGTGTTCGACGGTTCCGAGGACGGGCAGCAGATTTACGACACGCTTGCCGTCATCGGCAAAAGGTCGGCCGGCGGTGCCGTGATGGAAGAGCCGCTGCGCCGCCCGGAATTCGAGCAGATGGCCCGCTGGCCCGTGACGATCTCCTACTTCAAGCAAGGGTCGGCGGAGTCGACGCCAGTCTACCGGATCGCCTTCGATCTTTACGAGAACGGCGTGACCGGCGCGGTGCGTATGCACTACAACGATTTCTCGCTCAGGGCGACGATGACCCGTCTGGATCTTCTGCCGCGATCGGCTTGCGCGAAATAGCACCGGGGTACACCTTCGGCCCACGCGCCGCGTCGCGCCCGAGGCCGATGCCCCGCACAACCGCTGTGTCGCCGAATTTCGCCCGCAGCCGGTCCATGGCGGTCTCGACCGCAACGAGGCGCGGCGTTTCTCGATCCGCCAGATCGCCGTGATCAGCGGTGGCGGGGTCCGAGAATTCCGAGAGGCCGATCCCGATCAGGCGGTAGCGCTCGTGCCCGCGGCATTCGCGTTCCAGCATCTCGCGCCCAGCGGCGAACATCCTCGCCGCAAGCTGCGTCGGCTCGCTCAGTTGACGCGAGCGGGTCAGGATTCGAAAATCGCCTGTTTTCAGCTTGAGGTGGAGCGAGCGACCGGCGAGACCCTTGCGCTTCAGGGCCCGCGACACCTTTTCCGACATGCGCCAGAGGATCGGCTCCAGCAGCCCGAATTCACCAATGTCGGAATCGAGTGTCGTCTCGGCCGAAACGCTTTTGGTCTCGCGCTCAGGCGTCACTTTTCGCGCATCAATGCCGTTGGCCAGGCGCTGAAGCCGTGGCCCGTCACTGCCGGCAAGCGCGATCAGATGCGGCAGCGGAGCGGCGCGCAGATCGCCGATGCGTCGATAGCCGGCGGCGACCAGCTTGTCGGCCGCACTTCTGCCGACGCCGTTGATCAGCGTCACCGGCTTGTCGGACAGGAATGCCACCGCCTCCGCACGGCCGATGATCGAGAAGCCGCGCGGCTTGTCGAGATCGGACGCGACCTTGGCGAGGAATTTCGCGTAGGACAACCCGACCGAGACGCTGATACCGATCTCGCGCTCGATTCGCGTGGCGAAACGCGCCAGTGTCAAGGCGGGGCTGGCATGATGCAGCCTGTCCGTGCCGGTCAGGTCGAGGAAAGCCTCGTCGATCGAGATGGGTTCGACCAGCGGCGTCAGTTCCAGCATCAGGCGCCGGATCTGGCCGCCGACGGCGGCGTATTTCGCCATGTCGGGCCGGATCACCACCGCATCCGGACAGGCGCTCAGGGCTTTGAACATTGGCATCGCCGAGCGCACGCCATAGGTGCGAGCGAGGTAGCAGGCAGTGGCGACGACGCCGCGCTTTCCGCCGCCGATGATGACGGCTTTGTCGGCAAGCTCGGGATTGTCGCGTTTCTCGACGGCGGCATAGAAGGCATCGCAATCGACATGGGCGATCGACAGCGTGTCGCGCTCGGCATGGGCGAGCAGACGCGGGCTGCCGCAGGCGACACAGCGCCGCACCGCGCGGGGTCCCGGCGGATGATCCGTCAGGCAGTCGCGGCACAGGGCGGCGTGATACGAAGACGGCGCGGATTGCGTCATCGCCGTGATCCACGGGAGCCGGATCGGCAGTGACGCATCGGGACGGACTCCACGCGGGCGCTCATCTAGGACCACTCGTCGTCCGCCCGCTCGGCGGAGGCCAGCATCTGCCGCGCGGCGTCAACCTGTTCCGGCCCCGCGCCAAGATTCGCGGCGAATGTCAGGAGCGCACTCTCGTCGGCGCATAGATGCTCGAGCACCGCCAGCATGAAGCCCGGTTCGCCGGCGGCGCGGCGGATGTCGCCCGGTTCGAGCCCGGTTTCGCCCAGGAAACGGTCGAGCCGCTCGGAATCCGCGGCCAGAAAACCCAGCGCCTGGATGGCAATACTTTCTGCACCTTGTTGACCGAGTTTGCCTTGCATGACCAATCTGATCACCTTTCGTTCGAATCCATTCGTCATTCGTCAACGGCTGGCTGCTACATGACGCAGGCTGGCACTTTCGCCGCAATGCTGACCGGGGTGATCGCCGCGCCGGTGAGGTTCATATCATGAAGAAAACCGTGCTCATCGTCGAGGACAATGACCTCAACATGAAGCTGTTCAACGATCTGCTGGAGGCGCACGGCTATGCCACGCTGAAAACAGCGGACGGGATCGAGGCCATCGAACTGGCCCGCACCCACAAGCCCGACCTGATCCTGATGGATATTCAGCTTCCGGAAGTCTCGGGACTCGAAGTCACAAAGTGGATCAAGGAGGACGAGGCGCTGAAAGCGATTCCTGTCATCGCCGTCACCGCCTTCGCCATGAAGGGCGATGAGGAGCGAATCCGGCAGGGTGGCTGCGAGGCCTACATTTCCAAGCCGATTTCGGTGGTGAAGTTTCTCGAAACCGTGCAGGCCTATCTCGGGCCGGCCGTCAGGGGCGCCTGAGCGAATGTCCGCCCGAGTTCTTGTCGTCGATGACATTCCCGCCAATGTGCGCCTGCTCGAGGCGAAGCTGTCGGCCGAGTATTTCGCCGTCGTGACCGCGACGAACGGCCCCGCCGCCATCCAGATCTGCGAGAACGGCGAGGCGGATATCGTCCTGCTCGACGTGATGATGCCGGGCATGAACGGCTTCGAAGTCTGTCGGCGGCTCAAGACCTCGCCGACCACCGCCCATATACCGGTGGTGATCGTCACCGCGCTCGATCAGCCGAGCGACCGGCTCCAGGGCCTCGATGCCGGAGCCGACGATTTCCTCACCAAGCCGCTCGACGACACGGCGCTGTTCGCCCGCGTCCGCAGCCTGTCGAGGCTGAAAGCCGTGCTCGACGAGTTGCGCGCGCGGGCCGTCGCGTCGCGAGACCTCGGCTTTGCCGATCCGCTCGTCGCAGCGACCGCCGAATCGGGGCTGAACGCCAGGGTGCTCGTGGTCGAGGACCGGCCGTCCGCGGCGGAGCGGCTTTACGGCGCGCTTTCGCAGTTTCACGCGGTGACGGTCGAGAGCGATCCGAACGCCGCACTGCTCGCAGCCGCCGAGGGCGATTACGAAACCGTGCTGATCAGCCTGGGGTTGCAGGGCTATGACGGCCTGCGCCTGTGCAGCCAGTTACGCTCGCTGGAGCGGACGCGCAACATCGCCGTGCTCATGCTCGGGGAGGCCGAGGACAAGAGCCGCATCCTGCGCGGGCTCGAGATCGGAGCCCACGACTTCCTCGTCCGTCCGATCGATCGCAACGAGTTGCTCGCCCGCGTGAAGACGCAGGTCCGGCGCAAGCGCTATGCCGACCGCCTGCGCGAGAGCGTGCAGAATTCGCTTGAAATGGCGGTGACGGACCAGCTCACGGGCCTGCACAACCGCCGCTATCTGGACAGTCACATCGCCGCCCTGTTCGACGAATCGGCACGGCGCGCCCGGGCCTTGTCGGTGCTCGTGCTCGATGTCGACAGGTTCAAGGCCGTGAACGACACCTATGGCCACGATGCCGGCGACGACGTGCTGCGCGAATTCGCACGCCGCGTGCGAACGTGCATGCGTGGGATCGATCTCGTCGCCCGGTTCGGCGGGGAGGAGGTTGTGGCGGTGCTTCCCGACACCGGCATCGACGCCGCCTATGCCGTCGCCGAACGAATCCGCGAGCAGATGCAAGGCGAGCCATTCCTGGTGCAGCAGGGGGCGCGCGAACTTTCGGTCACGGTTTCGATCGGTGTCGCCAGCCGCAGGGCCGGAGACACGACACCGGACATGCTGGTCAAGCGCGCCGATCAGGCCTTGTTCCAGGCGAAGAAGGCCGGCCGCAACAAGGTGATTTCAGCGGCGGCCTGAGGGGCACCCGCCTCACCGTCATCACCCGGTTAACAGGTAAGCCTAACAACAGCTGAACGACCGCCAAGGCTCATTCCTCGTTGCAAAGCGGCGGGGGAAGGCTAAATGTCTACCCATGCCGGGACGAGATAAACGTCCCGCCTCAGACGCCCCTCGGATGCTCAGGTCCGCCGCATCTCCTGGGAAACCGATGGGCTCGGCCGGTCGGTCGCGATGAAATCAGGCCTCCTCTGAAATCGCGACCGGCCGTCCACCCCTTCCGGGCAAGCCCGCTTCCAGGCAAGCACCCTTCCAGGCACATGTCCGACGACCAAGGCGCGAATCCTCGATCGGGCGCAACCGCGTCATCGGCCATGACGGGTTCATTGCGCGGGTGCGCCCGGCCTCACGCCGTCCTCCAGCACCTCAACACCTCAGCCGTGCATGCAAAAAAACCGCCCCGGAGCCGGGACGGCTGCATTCGCGTCAGTTCATACGCTCCGGCCCCGGGGCCGGCGCCAGGATCACGTGATCATGAAATCACTTGATCTTGGCTTCCTTGAAATCCACGTGCTTGCGGGCGACGGGGTCGTATTTCTTCATCGACATCTTCTCGGTCATCGTCCGCGAGTTCTTCTTGGTGACATAGAAGAAGCCGGTGTCGGCGGTGGAAATCAGCTTGACCTTGATGGTGACGGCCTTGGCCATGGGAAGCCCTCGATGTTCGGCCCACATGGGGCTATGCAAATGGGAGAGGCCGGACAAGATGTCCGGCAATCATGCGCTGCACATGACCGATCGCAGGGACCAAGTCAAGAAAAGTCGGGCAAGCCCAGGAAAAGTCTGTTGCGTCGGGAAACACCTTTGCGGTCAGGTGCCCGACGCGAATGAGCCGTCTTTGGCCGCGTTTGGTCGTAAACCGGCAACGAAAGCGTGATCGCTGGCCCCTGCCATGTGATGTAACTTGGTAATCACGTCCTGCTAGAGGACGGGCAACCTCAAGACCTTTCCATCGAGCGGATCGAGACGCAATCATGGCCATCGGCACCACGGGACTGGCATTTCTCGCAGGCCTGCTATCGACACTGTCGCCCTGCGTGCTGCCGCTGCTGCCGATCGTGCTCGGCACGGCCGTGTCGCAGCATCGCTTCGGGCCGGCAGCGCTGGCGGCAGGCCTTGCGCTTTCGTTCGTCGCCATCGGCCTGTTCGTCGCGACGATCGGGTTTTCCATTGGCCTCGACGGAGGCGTTTTTCGGATCGCGGCTGCCATTCTGCTGATGTCGATCGGCATGGTCCTGTTGTTGCCGGCTTTGCAGGCGCGGGTGGCCGCCGCCGCCGGCCCGGTCAGCAACTGGACCGAGCAGCGTTTCGGTGGATCGGCTTTCGCCGGATCGGGCCTGTCCGGTCAGTTTGGAGTCGGCCTGTTACTTGGCGCCGTCTGGAGTCCCTGCGTCGGGCCGACGCTCGGCGCCGCCTCGGTGCTTGCGGCGCAGGGCGCCGACCTCGGGGCTGTCGCCGTCACGATGGCGGTGTTCGGCATCGGCGCGGCACTGCCGCTGCTCGTGCTCGGAATGCTGTCGCGCGAGGCGCTGATGCGCTGGCGCAGCCGCATGATGGCGGCGGGGCAGGGGGCCAAGATGGCGATGGGGCTCGTGCTGGTGCTCACCGGCCTGATGATCGTCACCGGCGCGGACAAGGCCGTCGAAACGATCCTGGTAGAGCATTCGCCGCAATGGCTGACGGACCTGACCACCCGCTACTGAGCGCGGGACGGCGTCGCGACCCACAGCGCCACGGTTGACGCCGCGCTGCCCCTTTCTCAGCCGTGATCCACCGTGTCATATGGCAGTCGGCGTCCATGTGGTGCCGCCATCGTCCAACAGGCATCAGGGCACACGCATGCAACTAGGAATCATCGGGCTTGGCCGCATGGGCGCCAATATTGGCCGCCGGATCATGCTGGCTGGACATGAGGCCGTGGTCTGGGACCGGGACCCGGCCGCTGTCACTGCTATGGCTGCTTATGGCGCGCAGACGACCACTGGTCTGCCTGATCTGGTGGCACACCTCGCCGCACCCCGCGCCATCTGGGTGATGTTGCCCGCGGGTCCGGCGACGGAAGGCGCGATCGCTGATCTCGCCCTGCTGCTGGAGCCCGGCGACACGATCATCGACGGCGGAAACAGCTTCTGGAAGGACGATGTGCGGCGCGGCGCGGCCCTGGCGGCAAAGGGCCTGCATTATCTCGACATCGGCACAAGCGGAGGCGTGTGGGGCCTTGAACGCGGCTATTGCCTGATGATCGGCGGCGACAAGGCGGCCTTCGACCGGCTCGATCCGATCTTCGCCGCCCTGGCGCCTGGCAGGGGCGACATCCCCGTGACATTGCTGCGTCAGGACCGCGACCCCCGTGTCGAGCAGGGTTACCTGCATTGCGGCCCGGTCGGTTCGGGACATTTCGTCAAGATGGTCCATAACGGCATCGAATACGGCATGATGCAGGCCTTCGCCGAGGGCTTCGAACTGCTGCGCAACGCCAGCCCCCGCACCACCCATGCTGGCGTCCGCCTGCCGCCGGAATACGATTTCGATTTCGACGTGGCCGATATCGCCGAACTGTGGCGGCGCGGCTCGGTGGTGACATCGTGGCTGCTCGATCTCACGGCCGCCGCGCTCGCCGCCGACCCTGACCTTGCGAGCTATTCCGGCCACGTCGCCGATTCGGGCGAGGGGCGCTGGACCGTGGCCGCGGCGATCGACACCGCCACGCCGGCCGAAGTCCTCACCTCAGCGCTCTACACCCGCTTCCGCTCGCGGCAAGAGGGAACCTTCGCCGAGAAGACCTTGTCGGCGATGCGAAAGGGCTTCGGTGGCCATCTCGAGCCTCCAAAGATGATCTGATGAGCAAGGAGAGGGAGGTCGACGCAAGCCTGCCGCGGGAAGCGCCGCCCGGTGTCGCCATCTATGTCGTGATGGGCGTCGCAAGCTCGGGCAAGACCACCATCGGCCGGGCGCTGGCCCGTATGCTCGGCTGGGATTTTCGCGATGCGGACAGCTTCCACCCGGCCGAAAACGTCGCCAAGATGTCGCGGGGCGAACCCCTGGACGACGCCGACCGCGAGCCCTGGCTGGCGGCCATCGCCGCCTGGATCGACGGGCAGCGCCAGGCGGGTGGCCACGGGGTGGTGACCTGTTCGGCGCTGAAGAGGCGCTATCGCTCGGTGATCGTCGGCGAACGAGCGGATGTACGGCTTGTCTACCTGCGCGGCACGCGGGCGCTGATCGGCCGGCGGATCGCTCGGCGCCGACACCATTTCATGCCGGCGAGCCTCCTCGACAGCCAGTTCGACGCGCTGGAGGAGCCGGGACCGGATGAGAATCCGATCATCGTTGCGGTGAGTGCGCGGCCGCGAGCGATCCTGACCCGCATTCTTGCATCCTGAAACAGTTCGAATTCTAACGATCGCAAGGGCTTGTCGCTTCCCGACGCGCCGCCGGGCACATGCGGGTCGACATGCGTCTCCTCCAACATGTCAGCTTGCAACCACTAAAGATCGCGGTTAGCTTTTATTGGCAATTACTCGGAAATACGGTCGTGGAAGCGTTGCATCCTCGTGGCGCAATCCGATCGGACAGCCAACGACATCAGGCCCGGATGAACCGGGCCGCATCGGGAGGACAACATGGCAGGCAAAATCTGGACACCGTTCAATGGCCGGTCGCCGTCGCGGCGTGACGTCATCCGCAGCGGTCTTTCCGCTGCGGCCCTCGGTCTCGCCGCTCCGGCGATCGTGCGCGAGGCCAATGCCCAGTCGAGTTTCGACTGGAAGCGCTTCAGCGGCGCCAAGCTCGACGTGATGCTGGTGAAGAACCCGCGCTCCGATCTGCTCCAGGCACATGAGAAGGAATTTACCGCGCTCACCGGCATCACCGTGTCGTCCGAGCAGGTCCCGGAACAGCAGCAGCGCCAGAAGGCGATGATCGAGTTCTCCTCCGGCCGGCCGACCTTCGACGTGACCATGCTGGCGCTGCATGTGCAGAAACGCCTCGCGCAGAAGGGCAAATGGCTGATCGACCTGCGGCCGCTCCTGGCCGACAAGTCGCTGACCTCGCCCGATTTCGATTATGCCGACTTCGCGGAAGGCGCCGTGGGTTTCGGCCGGCAGGCTGACGGCACGCTCGACACGCTGCCGCATTTCATCGACTTCTGGATGGTCTACTACAACAAGGAGATGTTCGAGCAGAAGGGCGTCGCTTACCCGAAATCCATGGACGAACTGGTGGCCGCCGCCGCCAAGCTCAACGATCCCGGCAGGGGCGTCGCCGGCTTCGTGTCGCGCGGGCTGAAGAACGCCAACATCCCGGTCTGGACGTCCTGGATGCTGGGCCAAGGCCTGGAAACGGTCTCCGCCGACGGCAAGCTCCAGACCGACGGGCCGGAGGCGATCTGGGCCGCCGAAATGTATCGCAAGCTCAACAAGGATTACGCCCCGGTCGGCACCATCGGCTTCAACTGGAACGAATGCCAGACGACCTTCATGCAAGGTAGGGCCGCGATGTGGCTCGATGGCATTGGTTTCGCGACACCGCTCGAGGACCCGTCGAAATCGCGCATCGTCGGCAAGGTCGGGTACGGCGTGACGCCGCCCGGACCCAAGGCGCACCACTCGGCTCTGTTCGGTGACGGGCTTGGGATCTCGCGCACCTCCACCAAGAAGGAAGCCGCGTGGCTCTACCTTCAGTTCATGTGCAACAAGGGCAACCAGCTTGCCATGCTCAAGGCCGGTGCCGGAGCGCCGGGCCGCAGTTCGGCGCTTGGAAATCCGGAAGCCGCGCAGGGCTCGCGTTTCCCCAAGGAATATTTCGAATGCCTGCTGCAATCGGGCAAAATCGCCCGCGCCGGCCTGCCGCAGATCATCCCGGTGACGGAATTCCGCGACGTGTTCGGCGTGGCCCTGACAAACACCCTGTCCGGTGCCGATCCGGCGACCGAACTCAAGAAGGCGACCGAGACCTTCAAGCCGATCCTCGAAAAGAGCGAGCAAGGCTGACGCTCGCTCGTCATTGCGAGCGCAAGCCAAGCCACCCCGCCCGCTCGGCTTGAGCTGGATGGCTTCGCTCCGCTCGAAATGACAGCGCCTTGAAAATTGCCCGGAACGCGTCCGACGATGCGCTCCCGATCCTGAATCCGCCGGACATCAATCATGACCGATATCGCCGCTCCGGCTCCTACGACGCGTGCCATCCCCCAGCGGCCGCATGATTTCTCGCGCAAATACTGGTTGTTCTCCCTGCCGGCGGTGGTGGTCATCTTGGCGGTGATCGTCTTTCCGTGGCTCTTCACCGTGTTCATGTCCGCGCATGACTGGAAGATCGGCGGCGGCGTCGATTTCGTGGCTGCACAGAATTACCGCGATCTGTTCGCGGATGCCCGCTTCATCGAGTCGATGGGGCACACGCTGTATTTCACGCTGCTCGCGGTCGCGCTGCCGGTGTTCTTCGGCACGGCGGCGGCGCTCGTGTTCCACCGCGAGTTTCCCTGGCGCGGCGTGCTGCGGACCGTGTTCGTGATGCCGATGATGGCGACGCCGGTCGCCATCTCGCTGGTCTGGACCATGATGTTCCACCCGCAGCTTGGTGTGCTGAATTACCTGCTGTCGCTGGTCGGCATCGCACCGAGCGCCTGGGTCTATGATCCGGCGACGGTGATCCCGACCCTGATTCTCGTCGAGGTCTGGCACTGGACGCCGTTGGTCATGCTGATCGTGCTCGGGGGCCTCGCGGGCCTGCCGAAAGAACCCTATGAGTCGGCACTGATCGACGGCGCCAATTCCTGGCACATGTTCCGCCATATCACGCTGCCGCTGGTCTGGCCGTTCATCATGGTGGCCATCGTCATCCGCACGATCGACGCGCTGAAGGCCTTCGATACCATCTTCGTGATCACGCAGGGCGGGCCGGGAACCGCCTCCGAAACGCTGAACGTCTTTCTGTATCTCCAGGCCTTCCAGTTCTTCAAGATCGGCTACGCCTCGGCGGTCGTCGTGATCTTCTTCGTCATCATCATCATGCTGTCGCTGCTGCTGCTCTACGCGCGGCAGAAATCGAAGTGGAACGGCTGATGAAGCGTCTAATTCCAGCACTCCTCATCCTGAGATGCGAGCGCAGCGAGCCTCGAAGGATCGTCCGGCGCGATAAGGCGTGGTGCGCGTGGCCATCCTTCGAGGCTCCGCTTCGCGTCACACCTCAGGATGAGGAGCTTGGGTCTGGGAGGGCTTCGGCGTGAAGCGCATCCTTTCGAAACTCGGCTTTTACGCCTCGGTGTTCGTGCTGGTCTCGCCGGCGATCCTCGTCTTCCTCTGGATGATCTCGCTGTCGCTCAAGAACGAGCTGGACAACACGGCCTTTCCGCCGGTGTTCCTGCCGAGCCCGCCGACGCTCGCCAACTATGCCGATGTGCTGTCGCGTAACGATTTCGCGCTCTATCTGTGGAATTCGATCCTGGTGACGGGCGGGGCGGTGCTGATCGGGCTGCTGCTCGGCGTGCCGGCCGGCTACGGCATCGCGCGCGGCAAATCCGCCAAATTCGCGATCCTGATCCTGATCGCCCGGATGACGCCGGCCCTGTCCTACCTGATCCCGCTGTTCCTGCTGTTCCAGATCATGGGGCTGGTCGGCACGATCACGGCGCTGCTGATCACGCATCTCGTCATCACCATTCCCATCATCGTCTGGATCATGATCGGCTATTTTGAGAATGTGCCGATGGAACTGGAGGATGCCGCGCATATCGACGGTGCGACCACCTGGCAGAGCTTCCGCTATGTGGCCCTGCCGCTCGCCCGGCCGGGCATCGTCGTCGGGGGAATTCTCGCCTTCATCTTCTCCTGGAACAACTTCGTGTTCTCGGTCGTGCTCGGCGGCAAATCGAGCCGGACGTTGCCGTCTGCCGTCTACAATTCCCTGACGTTCGAACAGATTTCGTGGGGCCCGCTCGCGGCCGCCGCACTTCTCGTGACGTTGCCGGTGCTGCTGCTGACGGTCGTCGCCCAGCGCGAGATCGTCGCGGGTCTCTCCGCCGGCGGGCTGAAGGATTGATCGCCGCGCCACCGCGCACGCCATTTTAAGAGGATATCGTCTTGGCTATCAAACCAGACCGTTTCGGGCTTTCCTGCGCCCTGACCACGCCGATGCGGCCCGATGGCAGCGTCGATCTCGCGCGGCTCACCCAACACGCCCGCTTCGTGCTGGAGAGGGGCTGCGATTCCATCACCCTGTTCGGCACGACCGGCGAGGGCGCGGCGTTGGGCCTGGCCGAGCGCGAGCGCATGCTGGGTTCGCTCATCGGCGCCAATGTGGACCCTGCGCGGCAGCTTTATGCCGGCGTCGCCGCCGCCTCGATGGAAGAGGCATTGGCGCAGGGGCGTATGGCGCTTGACTGCGGCGCAAAGGGCCTGCTGGTCGCGCCGCCTTTCTATTTCAAGGGGGTCGACGACGAGGGACTTTTCGCCTGGTTCTCGCGGTTTATCGTCGGACTCGGGACAAGCGCGCGGGGCATCATCCTCTATCACATCCCTTCGGTGACGGCGGTCGACATCTCCATCGCGCTGGTTGATCGGCTGAAGCGCGCCTTTCCGGGCGTCGTCGTTGGCGTCAAGGATTCGTCCTGCCATTGGCCGACGACCGAGGCTTTTCTCCAGGCGCATGGCGAACTCGCGATCCTTGTCGGTGACGAGCGGTTGCTGGCTCGCGCCGTGCGCGAGGGTGGTGAAGGCTCGATCTGCGGCCTTGCCAATCTGGTGCCCGGCTGGCTGCGGCCGATGGTCTATTTCGGCGACGAGGATGCCCGCGTGAACGCCGTCGTCGACGCCATCGTCGCCTATCCGGTGATGGCGGCGGTGAAGGCGCTTGTCGGGCATGTCCATGGCGATCCCGGCTTTGGCCCGATGCGTGCACCGCTCGCAGCCCTGAGCCCGGCCGAGATGGCCAGGCTCTTTTCCGCCTTCGATGCCGTGATGGCGCAAAAGGCCGCATAGGACCGACGATGACCGCATTCGATCTGGAACAGGAGCCACAGAAGCTGCGCGAGAAGGCCTATGCCAGCTTCACGCAGCGGCTGATGTCGCGCGACATCCGCGCTGGCCAGTTCATCTCGCAGCGCGAACTGGTGACGCTCACCGGCCTGCCGCTTGGAGCGATCCGCGAACTGATCCCGCGGCTCGAAGCGGAAGGGCTGATCAAGACCGTGCCGCAGCGCGGCATGCAGGTCGCCCATGTCGATCTCAATCTGATCCGCAACGCCTACCAATACCGGGTTTTCCTGGAGCGCGAGGCGACGGCCCTGTTCGCCGCCCATGCCAGCGACGCCGATATCGCCGCCCAGCGGAAGGCCCATGAGGATATCGTCGCCAGGGCGCGCGCCGGGGGCGACGCGACCCTCATCGCGGATGCGGAGGCCGTCGACCGCAACCTGCATGAGACGATCATCGATCATCTTGACAACGAGATCATCTCCAAGGCCTACCGGGTCAACTGGCTGAAGATCAGGCTGATCCGTGAGAATGCGACGCGGCTCGATTCCGACCTGGTGATCCCGGTGATGGAGGACCATCTCAAGGTTATCGCCGGACTCGAAGCGCGCGATCCGGTTTGGTCGGCCGAGGCCATGCTGCGCCATATCGCCAATTCCCGCACCCGCGCGGCGACGCTTTAACGGCCATGTTTACTCGACGGACGGAGTGAGCCTCATGCTCGACAAACCCACACCCCACAAAGCATTGCCGCGCCTGCTGACCTTGAGCCCGAGCGACAATGTCGCGGTCGCCGTCGATGCCGTCGATCCCGGCACCGCCGTAATTGGCGTGGTCGCGCTTGCCAGGATTCCACGCGGCCACAAGATGGCGCTGCGCGGAATCGCGCCCGGCGAGCCGGTGCGGAAATACGGCCAGATCATCGGCTTCGCGCAAAACGCCATTGCACCCGGCGACTGGGTGCATGAACACAACTGCATCATGGGCGCCTTCGACCGCGACTACGCATTCTGCGAGGAAGCTCGCGCCGAAAACCTTCTCGCGCCCGAGGAAGTGGCGACGTTCGAGGGTTTCAGGCGCAGTTCCGGAACCTCCTCGGCTCCGGGCAAGGTCGGCACGCGCAACTATGTCGGCATCCTCACGTCGGTGAACTGCTCGGCCTCGGTGGCGAAGTTCATGGCCGAAGAGGTGCGGCGCTCCGGCATTCTCGCGGATTATCCCAATGTCGACGGCGTCATCGCCCTGACCCACGGCACCGGCTGCGGCATCGACTATAACGGCGAGGCGTTCGAGGTTTTGAAGCGCACGACCTGGGGCTACGCCACCAATCCCAACATGGCGGCGGTGCTGGTGGTCGGTCTGGGCTGCGAGGGCTTCCAGATCGCCCGCATGAAAAACGCCTATGGCGTCGAGGAAAGCGACACGTTCCGGACCCTGACCATCCAGGAGACGGGCGGCACCAAAAAGACAGTCGCCGCCGGCATCGATGCGCTGAAGACGATGCTGCCGATCGCCAACCGCGCGGTTCGCCAGACGGCGCCCGCCTCCGAACTCATGCTCGCCCTGCAATGCGGCGGCTCGGACGGCTACTCGGGCATCACCGCGAACCCGGCGCTTGGCGTCGCCGTCGACCTGCTGGTGAAGCATGGCGGCACGGCGATCCTCTCGGAGACGCCGGAAATCTACGGCGCCGAGCATCTGCTCACCCGCCGCGCCGCGACCCGCGAGGTCGGCGAGAAGCTGGTTGGGATCATCAAGTGGTGGGAGGACTACACGGCCCGCGCCCGCATGGACATGAACAATAACCCGTCACCGGGCAACAAGGCCGGCGGCCTGACGACGATCCTGGAAAAGTCGCTCGGTGCGGCGGCCAAGGGCGGTTCGACGACATTGAATGGTGTCTACCACTACGCCGAGCCGGTGAAGACCAGGGGCTTCGTCTACATGGACACGCCCGGCTACGATCCCGTGTCGGCGACGGGCCAGGTCGCCGGTGGGGCCAACCTGCTGTGCTTCACCACGGGGCGCGGCTCGGCCTATGGCTGCAAGCCGACGCCATCGGTCAAGCTCGCCACCAACAGCGACATCTACCGCCGCATGATCGATGATATGGACATCAACTGCGGCGACATTCTCGATGGCGTGACGCTGGAAGCCAAGGGTCAGGAAATCTTCGACAAACTGCTCAAGGTCGCCTCGGGCGAGCGCTCGAAATCGGAAGAACTTGGCTATGGCGACGCCGAATTCGTGCCATGGCAGATCGGCGCGACGATGTGAGCGCGATGTGGCCCGCCGAAATTCTCAGGCCGGACGACGGGCGAACAGCAGGGTCGCGCCAAGCCCACAGATGACGAGGCCCGAGCCCTGGCGAATCCGCCGCATCAGGCCGGGACGACCGATGAGGCCTGAGCGAGCACGCGACGCACCGAACGCCACCACCACGTCGACGGCGGTGTTGAGGATCACCGTCACCAGACCGAGCACGACGAACTGAACTGCGACGTTGTGGGCGGGATCGATGAATTGCGGGATGAACGCGAGAAAGAACGCGGCTGTCTTCGGATTGAAGGCCTCCACGAGCACACCTTCGCGAAAGGCCCGTTTCGACCCGACCGCCGTCACACTTTCGGGAAGATCCACCCGTGCCTCGCGGAGCGTCTTGAAACCGAGCCAGATCAGGTAGGCCGCACCGACGAGCTTCAGCAGCGTGAAGGCTTCGGCACTTGCGAGCAGCAAGGCGGAAACGCCAAGCGCACCGCCCGCCACATGGAAAAGCCCGCCAAAACCCGTGCCGAAGCTCGACGCCAGTCCCTCGGTGCGGCCGCCGGCGAGCGTCCTTGCGGCGACATAGAAAATGCCGGGTCCGGGTGTGACGGCGATCACCGTCGCGGCAACGAGGAAAAGCAAAAAGTTGAGCGGATCGTACACGGCGCGGTTTCCTTCGGGGCAAGCCGCAACGCTAACCGCAATCGGTCTCCAGCACAAACCATTGGCTCGGCCGCATTATGTGTAGACGCCGCCGGTCGCGACCGTCCCGGCGACGCTGCCGGGCAGGAGCGTCGCATTGCCGGTGCCTGTGGCGATCACGCCGTTCTGCTGCGCCGCATAGCGCGTGCCGGTGGCGGCGCCCGAAAAACTCGCCGATGCGAGACTGATCGTGCCGGACGCATTGGCTGCGGCGAAGGTGGTGAAGGTGGGGCTGCCGGTCAGCGTCCAGCTTGTCGTACCGGCATCGATCTGGCCAGTCGATGCGGTCATATGGCTTGCCGCGCCGCCGGAGATGGCGATACTCGCGCCGGTCTCGAAGCGCACGACGGCGCGGGTCGTCGCGAGCACATGGTGGCCGATACAGGCGGCAAAGCGCAGCCCCGAGCCGATCAGGACGATGGCGCCAAGCTCGGCGTTCAGACCGTGCCCGGATGCGCCGCTGGTCTGCAAGGTGAGAGCTTCCAGCCGGATCGCGCCTGAGCGAACCGTCACCGCGTCGCCCGAGGCACGCGAGAGAACAACGTTCTGCGGGGACGCGACATTGCCTTTCAGCGTGACTGTGCCCGATCCGAGAAAGCCGCCACGCACCAGAACGCCGGCGCTGTAGGTGCCGTCCGCCAACTGGATCGTCACGTCGAAACCGGCATTGTCGAGGCCGGCGACGGTATCGACGGCCTTCTGAACGGTGGCGAAGGGGGTGCCGGCGGTGAGGCCGGAGTTGCCGTCCGAGCCTGTCGTGGCAACGAAATAAGTGCGCGAAGCGCTCAGTTGTTCGCGGGCGCCGCCCGAGGGAAAGCTGACGCGGCCGGTGTTGCGGTCGAGCTTTATCGCGTCCTTCCAGGTGCTGCCATTGCCGGAAACCTTGAAGCGGAAATCGTCATCGCCCGCCAGCCCGAGTTCGGCGCGTCCCGAAAAGCCGGTCTGGAAGAGGATGCTGCCGGTATCGGCGGCCAATGCCTTGTTCAGCTTGATCTGGTGGCCGTTGCCGGCATGGCTGAAAAGCGAGGCAGCGCTGGCGACAGCGAGCCGGTTTGTCGTGTCGGCGGTGCTGTTGATGCCGAAAAGGGGGACGGTGGCGGCGGAAGCCTGCGGCTGCCATTGGGCGCCGTCGAAGGCGTAGAGCAGATCCTCATCGGCGACCCAGGCAAGCCAGCCCTCGTTCGGCGCGTCGTAAGCCCAATAACCATCGGCCCAGGTGGCGATCTGGCCTGTTTTTCCGGCCCAGACACCCGATGCGGCTAGGCCGACGATGTAGCGGGCGCCGTTGCTAGGGGATGCTGGCGCCGCGCTCGCATGGCGATCGAGCACTGAAAGATGCGTCAGGCGGTCAAGGCCGATCAGCGCATCATTGTGGGTGACATGCTTCTGCGCCTGCTGCGGCGCCAGGAGCGGCAACTTCAAGAAAAGCGTGTCTGACATCGTGGTGGTTCCCCGGCCGGTGCTGCGCCTTTCGCTCTAGACCGCTAAGGCATCAATGTCAAGATAATATTCCTATAAATGAATACAGTCCGAATTTACCCTCTCGGCCGTATACGCTCGCGGCTCTCAGCGGCGACTGCAAATTGCGCTTGTGGTTGATTTTTGTGCACTGCACCTTTTCGCTCCGGGACGGCGAGGCCATGGTGAGAAAGCCAAAAAACAAATTGTTATCAATTTCCTAGGTCATTTTCTCTGGGTGGCACGGCAATTGTAAACCCTTGTCCTCAGTCGCGCGTTTGAGCGCGTCACGTTGAGGACCGTGCAAGGGCCAGCCGTTTCGGCGCGGCGAATGGGCACGGTAGCCACAGAGGACCGCAAATGTTCGACGACGCAAAATCCCGCCTGACTGAGACGTTGCGGCCAAGCCGCCGCACGGCTCTGAAGGCCGCCGGTGGTGCCGCTCTCTTCGGCGCGATCCGTTCTGCATTTCCCGCCGGCGCCTTCGCCCAAACGGCGGGTCCCGAGGTCAAGGGCACGAGGCTTGGCTATATCGCGCTGACAGATGCGGCACCTCTCGTCATCGCCAAGGAAAAAGGCCTTTTCGCCAAGCACGGCCTGCCGGACATGGACATCGCCAAGCAGGCGTCCTGGGGAGCGACCCGCGACAACATGGCCCTCGGGACCAAGGCCAACGGTATCGACGGCGGCCATATCCTGCGACCGAAGGCACATCTCTACACGACCGGCAAGGTGATCCAGAACAACCAGCCGCTACCGATGTACACGCTGCTGAACCTCAACGAGGATTGCCAGGCGATCTCGGTTTCGAATGAATACAAGGACCTCAAGATCGAGAAGAATTCCGCGCCCCTGCGCGAGGCGTTCGCGCGGAAGAAGGCATCAGGCAAGGAACTGACGGCTGCGATGACCTTCCCAGGGGGCACCCACGATCTCTGGATTCGCTACTGGCTGGCGGCCGGCGGGATCGATCCCGATACCGATATCAAGGTGATCGTCGTGCCGCCGCCGCAGATGGTGGCGAATATGAAGGTCGGCAACATGGACTGCTTCTGCGTTGGCGAGCCGTGGAACGAACAACTCGTCAATCAGGACATCGGCTACACCGCCCTGACAACGGGCGAACTCTGGAGCAAGCATCCTGAAAAGATCCTCGGCATGCGCGCCGATTGGGTCGACGCCAATCCCAAGGCCACGCAAGCCATCCTGATGGCGGTGATGGAGGCTCAGCAATGGTGTGAAAAGCTTGAAAATAAACAGGAAATGTCCGAGATCATCGGGCGCCGCCAATGGTTCAACGTGCCGGTGGCCGATATCATCGGCAGGCTCAAGGGCGAGATCAATTATGGGCTCGGCCGCAAGGTGACCAACCCGAAACTGGCGATGAAATTCTGGGGTGAGGGCGGATCGGTCTCCTACCCCTGGAAGAGCCTCGACACGTGGTTCATCACCGAGAATATCCGCTGGGGCAAGTTCGAGCCGACGATCGACATCAAGGCGCTGGTCGACAAGACGAACCGCAGCGATCTCTGGCTCAGCGCGGCCAAAACGCTAGGCGTCGCCAATCCGCCGACGAGCGATTCGCGCGGCGTCGAGACTTTCTTCGATGGCATCACCTTCGATCCCGCAGCGCCGATGGATTATTTGAAATCGCTCAAGATCAAGCGGGTATCCTGAATGAGCGCCGGCTGCGGCAGGCGGCGCGACCTCGTGAATAGCTGGCGGCGCCACTCCACGATCAGCCGCCGGCGCGTCCATGTCTGAGCCTTTGGTCATCATCGGCAAGGGCATGGCGGCGACGAGGCTCGTCGACGAACTGAGCGCGACCTCGCTTGGTCGCCATGCCATCGCGGTCGTGGGATCGGAGCCGCGGACGGCCTATAATCGGGTATTGCTGTCGCCTCTGCTGGCGGGCGAGATTCCCGAGGCCGACATCGAGTTGCGGCCGCCTTCCTGGTGGCGCGCCCGTGGCGTCTCGACCTTCTATGGCGCCGCCGCGACGGCGATCGACCGGGGGGCGAAGACGGTGACGCTGTCTAACGGCTTGACCCTGCCATACGGCAAGCTCGTGCTCGCCACGGGCTCCCTGCCGGTGCGTCCGCCGATCCCGGGGGCCGATCTTGCCGGCATCATGACCTTTCGCGATATCCGGGATGTCGAACGGATGCGGACCAAGGCCGCCGCGGCCGCCAGGGTTGTGGTGATTGGCGGCGGCCTGCTTGGCCTCGAGGCGGCCTATGGGCTGCATCGGGCCGGCGCCAGGGTCACGCTGCTTCACCTGATGGATCGGCTGATGGAGCGGCAACTTGATGCCACAGCGGCGCGCCTGCTTGCTCGATCAATCGCTGCGCGCGGCATCGACATTCGCCTCTCGGTCACGACCAAGCGATTCTTCGGCACGGGCGATGTCGCGGGCGTGGAAACCGGCGACGGCGAAGTCCTGCCCGCCGATCTCGTCGTCATCGCAACAGGGGTCCGGCCGCGGATCGACCTTGCCGCCGCAGCCGGGCTCGCCACCGGACGGGGTGTGCTGGTCGATGACGGGCTCGCTACCAGCGATCCCGACATCTTCGCCATCGGCGAATGCGCCGAGCATCGCGGCCAGGTTTACGGTCTGGTCGAGCCAGCCTACGAACAGGCTCGCATCCTCGCGGCCCGGCTTGCAGGCCGCTCGGCCACCTATAGCGGCAGCGTACTCTCGACCAATCTGAAGGTCAGCGGCGTCAACGTCTTTTCCGCCGGCGAATTCGAGGCGGCCGAGGGCACGCAAACGGCAATCCTGCTCGACGAGAACGCCGGCATCTATCGGAAATTCGTCATCCGCGACGGCGTTCTCGTCGGTTGCATCCTGGTTGGGGATACGTCGAGCGCGCTCTGGTATTTCCAGCTCATCCGCGAGGCCGCGCGCATCGATGCGTTTCGCGGTAGTCTGGCGTTCGGCGAGGCATTGTGCCTGCCGATGGCGGCGTGAACGAGGCCGAAAGCAGTCTTGCAGTCTATGTCCTCGCAGCTCACCGCATTGCAGCCCGTCGCCACCACCTGTCCCTATTGCGGGGTAGGTTGCGGCGTCATCGCCACGCCCGACGGGGTAGGGGGTGCGGCCATCGCCGGCGATCCCGATCATCCGGCGAATTTCGGCCGGCTGTGTTCTAAGGGCTCGGCGCTGGGCGAGACGCTCGGCCTTGAAAACCGCGTGCTTCGTCCGTTGCGGCGGACCTTGTCCGGCGCCTATGAGCCGATTTCGTGGGATGACGCCCTGGACGAGATCGCTGCCGGCCTGAAGAGAATTTCAGCGCGGGACGGGCCGGAGGCGATCGCCTTCTATCTGTCCGGCCAGTTGCTGACCGAGGATTACTACGTCGCCAACAAGCTGATGAAGGGTTTCATCGGCTCCGGACATGTCGACACCAATTCGCGCCTGTGCATGGCCTCGTCGGTCGCCGGCCATCGGCGGGCTTTCGGTGCCGATCTGGTGCCCGGATGCTACGACGATCTCGATGCGGCCGATCTCATTGTTCTGGTCGGGTCGAACGCCGCGTGGTGCCATCCAGTGCTGGCGCAGCGAATGCAGGCGGCGCGGGCCAAGCGGGGCAGCGGCCTCATCGTCATCGATCCCCGCCGAACCGCGACCGCCGAGGGCGCAGACCTCTTCCTGCCGGTCGCGCCCGGCATGGATTCCGTCCTGTTCGCTGGATTGCTGGTGCACCTCGCCGATCGCGACCTGCTCGACCGGGCATATATCGCCGCCCACGTCTCCGGCTTTGACGAGGCGCTGGCCAATGCTCGGATCATCGCGCCGGATCTGGCGCAAATCGCGACACGGACGGCGCTTTCCGAGGCCGATATAGCCGCCTTCTACCAGCGCTGGGCGGAGACTCCGAAAGTCGTCACCGCCTGGAGCCAGGGAGTCAACCAGTCGGCCCAAGGCACGGACAAGGTGGCGGCGATCATTCACTGCCATCTCGCGACGGCGCGGATCGGCAAGCCGGGCTCGACGCCGCTTTCGCTCACCGGCCAACCCAATGCCATGGGTGGGCGCGAGGTCGGGGGCCTGGCCAACATGCTGGCGGCGCACATGAATTACAGGCCGGCCGACATCGATCGCGTCCGGCGCTTCTGGAACGCGCCCCGGATGGCGATGCGCGAGGGGCTGAAGGCGGTCGCCATGCTCGACGCCGTCGAGGCCGGGCGCATCAAGGCCTTGTGGGTGATGGCGACGAACCCGGCGGTCTCGCTGCCGGCGGCTGATCGGGTGCAGCAGGCCATGCGGTCGCTCGAACTCTTCGTGGTGTCGGAAAACGTGCTCTCGAACGACACGATCGCCGCGGGCCCGCATCTGATTCTCCCCGCTGCCGCCTGGGGCGAGAAGGATGGCACCGTCACCAATTCCGAACGGCGAATCTCGCGGCAGCGGGCGTTCCTGCCCTTGCCGGGCGAGGTTCGGCCGGATTGGTGGATCATCTGCGAAGTCGCCCGGCGGATGGGCTTCGGCGCGGCCTTTGCCTATGCCGACGTGTCCGCGATCTACCGCGAGCATGCCGCGTTGACCGGTTTCGAGAATGGGGGCGGCCGGGTTCTCGATCTCGGTGTCCATGCGACGCTCGACCGGCAGGGTTACGACACATTGCAGCCCGTGCAGTGGCCGTTGCCCGCTGATCGGCCAAACGGCACCGCGCGTCTGTTCACCGATGGGCGGTTCAACACACCCGACGGCAAGGCGACGATGCAGTTGCTGGCGATCCCGGCACGCGCCGCCGAAACCAGCGCTGCCTTTCCCTTCATCCTGAATACCGGCCGGGTGCGCGACCATTGGCACACGATGACCCGGACGGGCTTGAGCCCGCGCCTGTCGGCCCATATTTCGGAGCCCTGCGTTCATGTCCATCCGGATGACGCGGCAGCGGCAGGCATCGTGGCTAACGGCTTTGCCCGCGTCTCCAACGCCCATGGCGCGGCGATCCTGCGGGTGGTGATCGATCCTGGCATGGGCAAGGGCTCGATTTTCGCGCCGATCCATTGGTCGCGCGCGACAGCGTCCGATGGGCGGATCGGCGCGGCGGTGCATGGCTTCACCGATCCCTATTCCGGCCAGCCCGACCTTAAGGGCACGCCCTCGGCGCTGGCCCCCGTCGCTTTCGCCTCGCGCGGATTCCTGCTGTCGAAAACGCCCATTTCGCTACCTTCGGGCTCGTGGTGGGCGCGGGTGGCGGTCAATGGCGGGCACGGATTGCTTTTCGCCAGCAATGCGTCGCTTGACACATTTGCCGGCCTTGCAACCGCTGGGTTCGCCGCGTCCGAGCAGATCGTGCTGCGCGACGACATGGCCGGCACCTATCGCTGCGCGGCGATTGCCAATGACCGGCTCGTCGGCGCGCTGTTCATCGGGCCAGATGGCGATCCCCCGGTCTGGGACGCGGTGAAGGCTGCTTTCGCCGCCGGAGAAATTGGCCATCCGGCGCGCCACATGATCCTGTCCGGGCGCGGGCCCGACGGCATGCCCGATGCGGGGCCAACGGTCTGTGCCTGCTTCGGCGTCGGACTCAAGACCATCCGAGCCGTTTTCGAAGCCGACGCCGCGACGACGATCGAGGACCTTGGCCGGCTCTTGAAAGCAGGCACGAATTGCGGCTCCTGTTTGCCGGAAATCCGACGGATCGCCCAATCCGCCGCTTAAGGGGTATCGATCAGCGTGCGGATGATGCGGGCGCTTTCGGCCGCGCCGTCCAGCCGGAGGGCCAGGCTGGATGGCGACCTCGCGGCCGCTTCATCGACCGCAAGGCGTAACTCCGTCGGCGACAATCGCGACGAGGGCAGCACGCTGACGAGACCGGCTTTTGCCCAGGCCGCCGCGCGGCATGCCTGCTCGGTTTCGTGACCGGCATCGAACGGCACGACGATTGCCGGCACCCGTGCCTGGGCGAGATCGAGCATCGTGTTGTAACCCGCCATGCTGACCGAAACCGCGCAGCCGGCGAGCAGGACGGGAAAATCGGGACGCGCCCGCTCGACGATCAGTCTTGGGCCGGCAGGTGCCGCCATCGCGCGCAACGCCGCAAACTCAACCGCATCGACACTTTGCCCGACGAGAATGCGCCAGTGTCGCGTGTCCGCCAATCCGGCGCCTATGGCCGCGGCGAACAACGGCAGCGCGGCCGCCGATCCGCCCCCCGAAACCAGGATCTCGCCGGTGCGCCCGAGCGCCGGTGAGACGGGGAAACCAGCAGGCCCGGCCATCACATAGCCGGTGTACCGCAGTTTGTGGGCGATGACGTCGCTGCCTGGCCAGGATGCGCCCAAGGGCAGGATCGCGGGATCGCCATGGACGAGAACGACGTCAAAGAGCCGGTTGACCTTGGCATTGACGTCATCCAGGCGATCCGGGCGCTGCGGGGCGACAAGCACATCGCGGATCGAGGCGACGATGCGGGCGGGCTTTGGAAGGGCGCTGGCAGCCTCGATCGCGGCCTCGAACTCGGCGGCGAGTTGTCGCCGGCCGAAGGGGAAATGCTCCGTCACGAGGCAGACGGGCGCGACCTCGCGGATGATGCGGACCACATGTTCGCGGCGTGCTGCCAGGAGCGCCGCCGTCGTCGGCTGGTTGTCCTCGTCCCGCAGATCGGAAAAGGCGGTGCCCTCGATGTGCAAGGGCCGAAGCTGGACGAGCCGCCACGTCGTCTCCGGCCCACCGGCGCCTGGCGGCCTGCCGCCGCTGATCAACGTCGTCTCGAAACCGGCTTCCGCGAGACTGTCGGCAAGCAGGCGCGCCCGGACGAGATGGCCGATGCCAAGGAGATGGGTCACGAGAATGACGATGGCGGTGTTCATCACCGGTCGGTCCCGGCGGCATCGAGCGCATGACGCAACATGCCGTGCAGCCGCGTTATGCCGGCTTCGGCGGAAAAATCCGCTCGCAGTCGGCGCAGTGCCGCTTGCCCAAGCCGTAGTCGTGCGTCAGCGTCACCGATCAGGGCCGAGATATTGTGGCTGAGCCGTGCGACATCGCCCGGCTCGGACAGCCAGCCCTCGACATCGTGGCGAACGAATTCGGGAATCCCGGCAAAGCGCGTGGCGAGGATCGGTAGCGCCTGGCTTGCCGCCTCCATGACCACGTTCGGCAGGCCGTCACGGTCACCGCCGGCCGCTGCCTTAGAAGGAAGCACGAAGATATCGGCGGCTTGCAGGGTTTCGATGACCACCTGCTGCACCTGCGGCCCGCGCCATTCGATCCGGGTTTCCAGATCGCGCGTCGCCGCCAAGGCCTTCAGGGCGGCGAGACGCTCGCCGCCACCGATATGCGTCAGATGCCAGTGCAGGTCGGGGGGTAGCGCGGCCAGCGCCTCGATCAGGTCGTCAAAGCCCTTTTTTTCCACGGCGCGCCCCACGGTGACAAGCCGGATGGCGCTTTCGGGCGATCGTCCATCGCGTGGCATGCGCTCCGGCGGTTCGGGGAAGCGTGCGAGGTCGAGGCCGTGATAGACGAGTTGAACATGGTCCTCGGTTGGCGCCAACCGGCGAAGCTCGCCAGCGCCCTCCGCCGTGCAGGTGACGCCCCAGGCGGAAGCGGCGATCTTCTCGCGCTTTTCCCAGTCGTCCGTGGTCCAGATATCCTTGGCATGGGCCGAAAACGACCAGGTCAAACCGCGCAGCAGCGCCGCGTAACGCACGACAGAGGCGGGTGTGTGCAGGTAATGGACATGCAGATGCCGCGTCGCCGCCGGCAATTCACGCGCCATCACCAGCGCCTGGCCAAGGCGCCGCAGGCGGTTGCGGGTTGGATCGCGGGCAAGATCGCGCGCAGCTAAAACGAGTAGACGTATCAGGCCGCGACGGCGCAAGGCGCTGACGGCTCCCCGCAGCACCCGCGCGGGCGCATCGTGCAGATATTCCGGCAGATAATGCAGGGGCGCGGAAATCTGTCGATGCATCAGATGCACGGCGCCATCGGTCGGATGGCGCAGGGACCAGATCGAAAACGCCAGGCCGAGCCGCTGGAGCGCCAGAAGTTCCTGGGCGATGAAGGTTTCCGACAGGCGGGGATAGCCCTTCATGACGACCACGAGGGCGGGATCGCCGGCGCCTGCCACGACCATCAGCGCGCGCCGATCAACATCAGGCGTGTGTAGTTCTTGGCCGGGAGCGCGCCGGCGAATTCGATCGTCGCGAGCTGGACCTGCGCCTGAAACGAATCGAGATCGGCCACGCAGCTCACATGATCGGGCTCGCGCACATAATCATTCGATTGCAGGACGAGACGGACTCCCTTGGGCAAAGTGGCGACCCAGCCCGGAACATCGTGGAGATGCTCGCAACTGGTGTTGATGATCAGCCCGGGGCGATCGATGCCCTCGGCCTCGAAGCGCAGGTCCATCATATCGGCGGTAAAGGCGCGGAACCGGCCTGTGGCGACATGGCGGCGGTTGAGCCGCTCGGCGATTTCACCAACCGAGGGATCGAGGTCGACGCTGACAACGGCATGGCATGAGAGCCGCGGATCGTTCAGGATCAGCGCGCCCAGCACGCCGTACCAGGCACCCAGAATCCAGACCGTGCCGAGATTGACCTGCCCCAGGCCCGCCAGCGTATCCACGAGCCATTGCTTCGAGGCCAACTGCTTGTGGTTGAAGGCAATCGACAGTTCGCGAGGCACATGATGCGCGACGAGTCCGGCAAGGTCGCGCAGGATCGGGTGATCGGCCAGTTGCGCCACGCCGCGCAAGAGGTCATGCAATTCGCTCTGGTCGAGGGTGCGGGAAGAAGGCGGAGACATGGACGGGCCGAGGTTGGCGAATGAACCCTGGAGCAGTAGACCGCTCGCTCATGACTGACAAGGCAACCCTGTCAGCCGGAACCGTGCCCAAGCCGCCGGACATGGCACAAAACACCCCAACAGGCACGGCGAAACTGCCCGGCTCCGCATATCAGGGTCTAGCCCACCTGGCCGGCCCAGCGGCGGCCTTGCGACAGGTCCTGGCGGCCCACGCCTTGCGCCATTGTCGTCACATCATCGAGATCGGTGGCGCCGGCTGCCCGATAACCGGCTTCCTAACGCATCGCCCGATGTCGGTGACGGTCATCGATCCCAAGATCGAACCCTTCTCGGCCGAGAGGCTGAACGGCGGTGCTTGCAGGGTCCGCCATCTGGCAGCGAAATTTCAGACGCAGGACTTTCCAATACTCAAGGAGGCGACCGGGCTGGTTTTGCTTGGCCTGTCGCTGAAACCGCTTGGCCGTCGACCCGCGCTGGGGCCGGCGCTACTGGCGCTGGTCGCCGATTGCCGGACGCTTGTCATCGACCATGCCGTGACGCTGGACCGTGCTCTTGGCCAGATCGAACCGCTGATAGCGACGCGGAAAACCCCGCCCGTCATCGATCTTGTTCTCGACATCAACGACAGCGCGGTCCAGGCTGCGGGATATGGCCGCCGCCGCTTCCTTGTTTTCGACAGTGGTGATCCGTCAGACTTCGGCTGACTCGGTCTCGGTCACCTTGGCGTTCTCGAGATTGTGGAGCGCGTGCACGACCAGCGAATGCGATGTGCCCTTGATCGTCAGCGTGTGTTTC
>JAESGE010000132.1_pt1 | contig 53948 bp, 47 predicted proteins | sample 9269601 | NCBI WGS metagenome assembly JAESGE01 (sample SAMN14515569, study PRJNA621662) | algae metagenome | isolation source: Tolypothrix brevis GSE-NOS-MK-07-07A and co-occurring heterotrophs from wet... | place: USA: Grand Staircase Escalante National Monument, Utah | collected 2006-04-16
CAGCGACACCAACTGCCGCAGGCCGAAGGGCAGCGTCTGGCTGAAATCGTGGAATTCGAGGCCAACCATCAGGCCCTGGCCGCGAACCTCCTTGATGATCGCCGGGTATTTCGCGCGCAAGGCTTCCAGCCGCTCGATCAGATAGGCCCCTTGCAAAGCGGCGTTCTCGATGAGGCCCTCGTCATAGAGCACGTTAAGCGCTTCGATCGAGGTCGCGCAGGCTTCGCCGAGCCCGCCGAAGGTGGCGGGCGCGTGGATCAGCGCCTTTTTCGGGTTGCCATAGGCCTTCATGTAGATTGGCGTGCGGGCGATCATCGCCGCCATGGCGCATTTCGAGCCGCCAAGGGATTTCGCCAGCGCCGTGATGTCGGGGATGACGTCGAAATGCTCGAAGGCGAAGAACTTGCCCGTCCGGCCCATGCCGCATTGCACTTCATCCGCGACCCAGAGCACGCCGTGCTTGTCGCAGAGCGCGCGCAGGCCCTGCCAGTAGCTGGCGGGCGCCTGGTTGATGCCGCCGCCGCCCTGGATGGTTTCGAGGACGACGATGCCGATGCTCTTGTCCTCCTCGAAGGCGCGGCGCATGGCGTCGAGATCGCCGAAGGGCACCTTGCGGTTGTTCTGCGCCAGCTTGAACTGAGAGCGGTAGAGCGGCCCGTCGGTGACGGCGAGCACGCCCTTGGATTTGCCGTGGAAGGAGTTCTCGGCATAGACGATGGTGCTGCGTTCCGGCCCCTGCGCCTGTTCGGCGAGCTTGAGGGCGGCTTCCATCACCTCCGAGCCGGTGGAGCCGAGAAACACCATGTCGAGATCGCCGGGCGCGATCTGCGCGAGGTTGTGCGCCAGCGCGCTGGCATAGGGCGACATGAACGCCATGCAGATGTCCTGCCGGCGCTCATCGGCGAAGTGCTGGCGCGCGGCGATGATGCGCGGGTGGTTGTGGCCGAAGCCGACCGATGTGAAGCCGCCGAAGAAGTCGAGGATCCTGCGCCCGCCCTTTTCGATGTAATGCATGCCTTCCGCGCGCTCGATCAGCACCCGGTCGAAGCCGAGCAGCTTTAGGAAGTGCAGCTGGCCGGGGTTGAGATGCGCCATGGTGAGCTTGCGCACGGTGCCGAGGTCGAGAGCCTTGGCTTGCGTCAGCGAGAGCAGCGCGGGCCTGAGCGGAACGAAGGTTTCGGTCGGCATCGGCGGCACGGCTTTGGGCGAATGGGCTTTGGGCGAGGTGGACATGGCGGGCTCCAGCAGCGGGACGGATCGGCGGTCAGGCGAGCGAGGCGGCAGGTGCGGCGCGGTCGCGCTGGGCGAGGCCGGCACGATATTCGCGGTAGGCGGCGTTCAGCATGTCGTCGTCCCTGTGCAGCGGCTGCCAGCCCAGATCGGCCTTGGCCGCGCTCGTATCCAGAATGCAGACCTCGTCGGCGATCAGATATTGCTCCGGATCCATCAACGGCAGGTTGATGCGGTCGAGCCCATTGAGGACGAGCTTCACGAGCGGCGCCGGCGTCGGGATCAGGATCGAGCGGCTCCCGGCCTGCCGGATCAGGTCGCCGAGCAGCGCGCGGACGGAAGGCGGCGTATCCGAACCGAGATTATATGCCTTGTTCGGGAAGCCGGCCTTCCACGCCGCGACGCAGGCCGAGGCGCAATCGAATACCGAAATGAACTGATAGGGGTTGCGGCCCGAGCCGATCATCGGCACCGGCAGGTTGAGATCGATCAGCTTGAACAGCTTCGACAGGATGCCGAGGCGACCGGGACCGATGATCAGGCGCGGACGAAAGATGGTGATGTCGAAGCCGCGATTCCGCCATTCCGCGCAGACGAATTCGGTATCGAGCTTCGACTGGCCGTATTCGCCGAGCGGCGCGGTGGGCGCGCTTTCAGGCGTCGGCACCTGCACCGTGTGGCCGTAGACCATGTCGGTGGTAAAATGGACGAGCCTGCGCGCTCCGGCCCGGTCCATCCAGTTCAGGATATTGACGACGCCGTCATGGTTGACGGGATAGAAGAAGGCGCGGCGCTTGGCGCGCGGCATGATCGGGCTGAGCATCCGGGCGGAGAGATTGTAGACGATATCGTCGCTTTCCAGCGCCAGGGCCGAGAAGCTCATCGGATCGGTGACATCGAGCCGCACCCAGCTCACCGGGTTCTGGGCCGAGCGGTCATAGTGCCGGAAGGGCTGCTGCACGATGTCGGCGACGACGACCTTCTCGCCCGCATTGGCGAGATCGACCGCCAGGTGCTGGCCGACGAACCCGTCTCCGCCGATGATGATGTGTCTCATTTCGATACGTTCCCGTGATCCATGACGTTCATCCCGCAAGGCCCGTGCCGGGCTCAGCTGAATGAAATCAGCACAGTGCCGAAGCAGATGAAGGCGATGCCGGCGATTCGCAGGGCGCCGACATCCTCGCCGAAGACGAAATAGGCGTAGGCCGCCGCGATCACGTAGGCGAGGCTGAGGAAGGGATAGGCGAAGGACAGTTGCACCCGCGACAGCACCACCAGATGCGAGGCCATGCTGATCACGAATGTGCAGAGGCCGAGGAACACCCAGGGCTGGAAGATGATGGCGAATGCCGTGGTGACGATGTTGCCGCCTACGGCCGACAGCGATCCGAGCTGGAGCATGCCCTTCTTCAGCATGATCTGGGCGGCGGCATTGGTGACGACCGTGAACAGGATCAACCCGATGGAAAAGGCCTGCGGGTTCATCCGATGTCGCTCCCTAGATCACGGCACGGGCGCCGGGTGGCGAAGACCGTGCGATCCGGGGGCGATAGAACGAGCGGCGCCGCGATCAAAGCGGTTCCTGCGAACAGCGTTATCGACAATGCTGAACGGATTCGCGCCCGCCGATCTCAAAGGGTCGAGAGCTTGCGTGCGACCATATCAAGAAAGCGCTGCCGCCGCGCCGCCGTCGCCGAATCCATCTCGTGCAGGCCGAGCCAGAACGTGCGGCATCTTCGAGCGACCAGCGGGCGCAGGCCACGCAACAGCATCTTGCGGCCCGGCGCGCCGACGCCGAAAGTCCACCACCACCAGGGCGAACCAAGGGTCGAGATCACGCCCAGCAGCCTGATATCGGTGAGCACGGCGCGGATCGGCTTGCCCGGCTCCGGCATGCCGAAGGTGGCATGGGGAATCCAGACCCGGTCGAGCCAGCCCTTCAGCATGGCGGGCGGCCCATACCACCAAGTGGGGTAGATAAAGATCAACCCCTCGCACCAGCGCAAGCCCGCGAGATGCTCTGCGACGGGCTTCTCGTTCTCGCCGGCCGTGTGATAGCCGCGCCGCTCGTCGGCGCTCATGACCGGATCGAAGCCCTCCGCATAGAGATCGATCAGCCGGATTTCATGGCCCGCCGCACGCAGGCTGGCGAGAGCGGTGTCGCGCAGGGCCGCCGCGAAACTCTCGGCGCAGGGGTGGCAATAGACGACGAGCATACGCATGGTGGTGTTTCGGCTTGGCGGTGTTTCGGCAAGGAGGAAGCCGGAGGGCCTTAGACTACGCTTCCGCCTTCGGCCGCGCCAGAGAGGGAGCGATCATCGCCGCGGCGATCACGGCGGCGAAAAACAGCGCGATCGCGACCGCGAAGCCGTGCGGCCGCCACAGATCCATACCGAGGCCGATTGTGGCAGGCCCCAGGGTCAGGCCGACATTATAGAGCATGACGAAGGCCGCGTTGGCGCCGGCCAGTTCCGAATCCTGGTAGCGGGAGGCGAGATGCGCCAGCCCCACCGTGTAGAGCCCGCCGGTGATGCCGCCCCAGACGAACAGCAGGGCGCTCAGCGCAAACGTCCCGGTCGCGCCGGCCAAGGGAAGGACCGCCGTGCCACAAATGCCGATCGAGGCGAGAATCAGGATCAGCCGTGGCTTGGCCATCCGATCGGCGAGAAGGCCGATGGGAACCTGCGACAGGACGTTGCCCAGCGCGGCGATGCTGACGAGAAATGCCGCCTGTGCCGTGGCGAGACCGATCGCGAGCCCGTAAAGCGGGAGGAAGGCAAAGAACCCGGCCTCGATGGCTCCGAAGGCGAAGCCCGTCGCCGTGGCGAGGGGCACGGCCCACATATAGGTCGCGATGCCGTGGCTCGGCGCGCCGCTCAAGGTCGGCAGGTAGCGCCGCGCCAGGAACAGCGGCAGGGCGGCAAGGGCATAGACCGCCGTTCCGGCGAGATACGGTGCCCAGGGGTTGACGTCGAGCGTCAGGCTGAGCAAGGCCGGCCCAACGGCGAAGCCGAGCGCGAGCACGGTCGAGTAGATGCCGATGACAAGACCCCGGCGCGCGGCGGGCGCGGTCGTGGCGATCCAGTATTCCGAGAGGACGAACAGCGTGCCGATGCCGGCGCTGAAAACGAAGCGGATCGGGAACCAGGCCCAGAACGAAAAAACCGCGCGGAAGCCGAGAAAACTCAACGCCGTCAGGCAAATCGCCGTGGCGATCAGCCGGCCGACCCCGTAACGCGCGGCCAGGCGCGGCACGAACGGAATGATCATCAGCGAGGCGATGCCGGCGATGGCGGTGTTGAGCCCGATCAGCCAGGCCGGTTGGCCCATGCGCTCCATCTCGAGCGACAACAGCGGAATGCTCAGGCCCAGCCCGATCCCCGTCAGCGCCACCAGCAGGATCGCCGAGGCGATCGCGATGATCTGCGCTCGCGAGAAATCTTCCCGAAAAGAACCACTTCCAGCGGGTCGAAAGCCGGATGTTTCCCGATCGGCCGTATGGTGCTCCGACGGACTCACAGCACTTCGCGGATGAAGCTGCCGCGCTGCTCCCAGTAGAACGGCACGGGGAGGTGCCGGCTGAACCCGGCGTCCAGGCGCGCCGCGATCTCCTTCAGGATCACATGCGTGATCGTCGGCAGATCGAGCGCGAAAGCTTCCGCGAAGGTCACGGACACGATCTCGACGAGTTCGGAATCAGGGCCGATGATGCCCTCCACCTTGCCGGCGACGGCGGCCGTGTCGACGGTGAAGAACCGCGTGTCGAAGCGTTTCGGCCGGCGCGGCGGCGTGATCGCCCGGGCGACGAAAGTCAGCGATTCCAAATCCGGAAACACGTTGCGGCTGGCGAAATCGGTCCAGGTGCCTTCCGGCGCATCCAGCGGCGCGCCGTATTCGGCGGTGCCGAACAATAGGCCGGTTTCCTCGAACGTCTCGCGGATCGCGGCCAGGGCCAAGGCACGCGCGCGACCACTGCTCGGCCGCGCGACCCTTGCCATCAGCCGCTGTTCGCAGGCCTGGTCGAGTGCGCCGGCCGCGCTCATGCGCCGGTCCTGCGGATCGACGCGCCCGCCCGGAAAGACGAACTTGCCCGGCATGAACTTGTGCCCCGAATGGCGCTTGCCCATCAGCACGCGGGGCTCCGCACCCGAACGGTCGAGAATGATCATGGTCGCGGCATCGGCCGGCCGGACATTGGGCCAGCGGCGCTCGCGCTCGGCCGAGGTCAGCGTGACGGCATGGTCGTTCACAATTCGCGAATCCGCTGGGCCAGGTCCTTGACGATGTTGTCCTTCACCGGGCTTTCCTTCACCGTCGGTTGCAGCATCGGTTTGTCCGGTTGGCCGTCGAAGCCATGCATGCGATTGGCCCATTGCAATCCGATGACGGCGCCCTTCACCGGCTGCATGATGGCGAGCGACAGTATCACCGTGAGAGCCGGCCAGATCGCCATGTGCAGCCAGGTTGGCCAGTCGCCGGAGCGCTCGGCGAAGACAAGTCCGCCGACGACGACATGGGCGACGATGGTGATGGTGATGTAGGGGGGCAGATCGTCGGCGCGCTGGTGGTGAAGCTCCTCGCCGCAGCTTTCACACACGTCGACCGGCTTCAGGAACCTGCGAAAGAGCCTGCCGCGGCCGCAGTGAGGGCAGGTGCCCATCAACCCGCGCTTCACGGCCAAGCGCCAGTCGCGCGCCTTACCGGATGGCGCAAACGTCTGTACATGAAGGGACATCGCTACCTCGCGGGCCATCAATATCGACGGGAGCCACCGGCCTTGCTGCCGGCCTTGCCGCCGGTTCCTGACCGTCCGCTCCTTGTGCTCCCGCCGCCGCGCCGAGGCAAGGCGGATCGTGATCCCGATGCGCGACCCGTCGTCACGCGGCCCTCGGACAGGATTTCGAAGCGCAGCGCACCGGCGACGGGCGCCGCCTCCACCAGCCGAACGCTCACCCGGTCGCCCAGGCGCCAGCTTTCGCCGGTGCGCTGGCCGACCAGTGCGTGGCTGGTTTCGTCGTAGGCATAGTAGTCGGCACCGAGCGTCGCCGCCGGCACGAAGCCGTCCGCGCCGGTGGTGTCGAGCTTGACGAAGAGGCCCGAGCGGGTGACGCCGCCGACGCGGCCCTCGAACGTCGCACCGACCCGGTCCGACAGGTGCCAGGCGATCAGGCGGTCGATGGTTTCGCGCTCGGCCGCCATGGCGCGGCGCTCGGCGGCGGAAATCTGCTCGCCGATCTCCGCCAGTTGCGCCGGGGTCGTGCCGGGCGGCAGGCCGCCCGCGCCCAGCTTCAGCGCAGCGATCAGGCCGCGATGGACGATGAGGTCGGCATAGCGCCGGATCGGCGAGGTGAAATGCGCGTATCGCCGCAGATTCAGCCCGAAATGCCCCGGATTATCGGCCGAATACAGCGCCTGTGCCTGACTGCGCAGAACGATCTCGTTGATGAAGGTTTCGTGCTCGGAGCCCTTCACCAGCGACAGGATGCGGTTGAACTGCTCTGGCCGCAGCGCACCCTGTTTCGGCAGCTTGATGCCGATGGAGGCGAGCACTTCGCCGAGATTGCGCATCTTTTCGAGGCTCGGCTCGTCATGGGCGCGATACAGCAGCGGGCTGCTCTGGCGCTCCAGGGTCTCGGCCGCGCAGACATTGGCGAGGATCATGAATTCCTCGATCAGGCGGTGGGCGTCGAGGCGCGGCGGGATCATCACCCGGTCGACGGACCCATCCTCCTTCAGCACGAGCTTGCGTTCGGGCAGGTCGAGGTCCAGCGGCTGGCGAATATGGCGGGCTTTCGTCGCCGCCGCATAGGCCGCCCATAACGGCTTCAGGATATGCTCCAGAAGCGGGGCCGTCATGTCATCAGGTAATCCGTCGATGGCCCCTTGCGCCTGCACATAGGAAAGCTTGGCGACCGAGCGCATCAGCACCCGATGAAAGGTATGCTTGCGCTTCATGCCGTCGGCCTGCATCACGATTCGCACCGCCAGCGCCGGACGGTCCTCGTTGGGCCGCAGCGAGCAGAGGTCGTTGGAGATGCGCTCGGGCAGCATCGGCACCACCCGGTCGGGAAAATACACCGAGTTGCCGCGCGCCAGCGCCTCGCGGTCCAGCGCCGAGCCCGGCAGCACATAAGCTGCGACATCTGCAATCGCGACGGTGACGATAAAGCCTCCGGGATTGACCGGATCGCTGTCCTCGACCGCATGAACCGCGTCGTCGTGGTCCTTGGCATCGGCCGGATCGATGGTGATCAGCGGCAACTCGCGCCAATCCTCGCGGTCTCGCACATTTGCCGGCTTCACGGCTTCAGATTCGGCAAGGGCGTCGTCCGGGAACACATTGCGGATGCCGTGAGTCTCGATCGCGATCAGGCTCACCGCCTTCTCCGATTTGATCGAACCGAGCCGCTCGCGCACGCGGGCTTGGCCCGGTCCATGACGGCTTTCGGCACCCAGGCTGACGGCGACCAGATCGCCATCCTGCGCGTCGAGGGTCGCGCCGCGCGGGATCGAGAGTTCGCGCCCCAGCGCCTTCTTGTCGACCGGGATCAGGCGGCCGGAGCCATCGGGCAGGCCGCGGAAGATGCCGAGTATCTGCGCGCGCTCTTTTTTGACCAGCTTGACGACGCGGCCGGTCCAGCCGCCGTCGCTCGATGTCTCGACCCGGACCAGCGCCCGGTCGCCGACGCCGGCCACGGGCGTGCCCGGTTTCGGCTTGCGGGGCGCATGCAGCACGATCGTCGGGCGCGGCTCGTCATGCTCCCAGTCCACAGGCTGGGCGACCAGATCGCCGTCCTTGTCCTGAGCGTTGATATCCACCAGCACGACCGGCGGCAGCTTGATGCGGCGCCCCTTCGGCTTGGCAGCCGGCGGGTCAGCGCCATCGCCCTCGGGCAGGTCGCCGATCTCCCGCAGCAGTTTCTTCAGCCAGATCTTGCCGCCGCCGGTGATGCCAAAGGCGCGCGCGATGTCGCGCTTGCCGATAGGGCGCCCGGCCTCGCGCTCGGCGGCGATGAAATCAAGGATTTGGGCACGGGAGGCTTCAGGGTCGGACAATGGAACGAATGCCTGTCAGTCGAGAAAAGGAGGTGCGGTTAGCCCGTCTGTCGCATGATGCGCCGCGCGATGCCAGCGGGCCTCACGGAACGGTAGGGGAGAGGGTTTCGGGCGCGTTGGCCTTCAGCGGCTGCATCACCAGCCGGTCGACGCGCTGCTCGGCCGGATCGCGCAAGGTATCGAGGCCGAGCGTCATGCGGTCGAAGCCGGCCTTCGGCTCGGGCACGTAGGTGTCAAAGAGCCGGTCCCACCACGGCAGGTTGAAGCCGAAATTGCTGTCGGTCTCCTCGCGCTCCACCGAATGATGAACCCTGTGCATCATGGGCGTGACGACCATCCAGCGCAGCATCCGTTCCAGCCACGGGGGTAGCCGGACATTGGCGTGATTGAAGAGCGATGTCCCGTTCAGCACGATCTCGAAGACCAGCACGGCGAGCGCCGGCACGCCGAGCGCGACGATGACCGCGCCCTTGATGACCATCGACAGCAGGATCTCGACCGGGTGGAACCGGAAACCTGAGGTGACATCGAGGTCGGTGTCACTGTGGTGCATCCGGTGCAGCCGCCACAGCACCGGAACCCGGTGGAAGACTCGGTGCTGTAAATAGATCGCGAGATCAAGCAGCAGGAATCCGGCGATGCCGGCCAGGAGGCCGCCAAGCCCAAGCCAGCGCAGCACGCCGAAATCACTGGCTTCCGCCAGAGCCGCGAAGCCAAGCGCCGAGGCCGGAAACACGATCCGCACCAGCGCGATGTCGACGGCGAAGATGCCGAGATTGGCGAGCCAGCGGCGCGGCTTCAGAGCCCGCATGTCCCGCCACGGATCGGCGAGTTCCCACAGGGCCATGCCGCCGAAAATGACGAGAAAGATCGCCAGGCGGATTTGCGGCTCGGTGAGTGAGGGCAGGATCATGGCCTAGATGTCGTGCCGTGTGTGGCGCGGGTCAAGACGGGTGCTTCATCGTGCCTCTTTTCAGGCCAACGACAACGCGCGTCATGCTCGGGCTTGTCCCGAGCACCCACGACTTTGATGGTTGCCATTGAGATGGAGCGAGCCAAATCGCGAAGGAAGAAGACGTGGGTGCTCGGGACAAGCCCGAGCATGACGGTGATTTATTCGGCGGCCTTGGTTTTCGCCGCAGGTTTTTTGGCGGCAGGCTTCTTTGCTGCCGCCTTTTTCGCCGGAGCTTTTGCGGCCGCTTTCTTGGCCGGGGCTTTTGCCTTCGCGGCTGGCTTGCCCCTTGTCTTGCCGCCGCCCATGGCCTCGCGGGCCTTCAAGAGTTCGATCGCCTGATCGAGCGTCACGCTCTCTTGCGTCAGGGGTTTGGGGATCGTCGCGTTGATCTTGCCCCAGTTGACGTAAGCCCCGTATTTGCCGGCGCGGACCGTGACCGGCCCGCCGGAGGGATGGTCGCCGAGGGGGCGGCCGGGTTCGGCTGCGGCACGACCGAAGCGTCCGCCGCCCGCGCCGCTTTCCTTGGCGACGATCAGGTCGATGGCGCGGTTGCCGCCGATCTCGAGGATTTCATCGTCCTTGCCGATGTTCGCGTAGGTCTTGCCGTGCTGCACGTAAGGTCCGTAGCGGCCGATGCCGGCGAGGATCGGCTCGCCGGATTCCGGATGCCTCGCCACCTCGCGCGGCAGTGACAGGAGCAGCAGCGCCTTGTCGAGATCGACGCCGGCGGCGGTGGTGCCCTTGGGTAGCGTCTGGCGTTTGGGCTTCTCGCCCTCGCCAAGCTGCACATAAGGGCCGAAGCGCCCGTCGCGGACGGTGACATCGAGCCCCGTCACCGGGTCCTTGCCGAGAATGCGGACGCCCGGCGTCGTCGATGCACCGCCTTCGACACCCGGCTCGCCATCGGCGGCGGGAACGGTCAGGGGGCGCGTGTACCGGCATTCGGGGTAGTTCGAGCAGCCGACGAACGAGCCGAACTTGCCGAGCTTCAGCGAGAGCGTGCCGTTGCCGCAGACCTGGCAGCGGCGCGGGTCGCCGCCATCGGCGGGCGCGGGGAAGATGTGCTGGCCGAGAATGCCGTTCAGCGCTTCCAGCACCTGCGTGACGCGCAGTTCCTTGGTGCCGCCGATGGCCGCCGTGAACTCGGTCCAGAAATCGCGCAGCACGACCTTCCAGTCGATCTCCGCGTTGGAGACCCGGTCGAGCTGCTCTTCCAGGGCGGCGGTGAAATCGAATTCGACATAGCGCTTGAAGAAGCTCTCCAGGAACGCCGTTACCAGCATGCCCTTGTCCTCGGGAACGAGGCGCTTCTTGTCGATGCGCACATATTCGCGGTCGCGCAGGGTCTGGAGCGTCGCGGCATAGGTCGAGGGCCGGCCGATGCCGAGTTCCTCCATGCGCTTGACGAGGCTCGCTTCCGAAAAGCGCGGCGGCGGCTCGGTGAAATGCTGCGTCGAGACGATCTCGCGCCTGGCGAGCGCTTCGCCGGCCTTCATCGGCGGCAGGCGGCGGGCATCCTCGTCCTCGTCGTCGTCGCGGCTCTCCTGATAGAGCGTCAGGAAGCCGTCGAACAGCACGACCTGGCCAGAGGCCCGCAGGTCGAGGGTGCGCGCGCCGACCTTGGCCGCGATATCGACGGTGGTGCGCTCCAATTCAGCCGATTCCATCTGGCTGGCGATGGTGCGCTTCCAGATGAGTTCGTAGAGCCGCGCCTGTTCCGGCTCCAGCGCCTTGATGACATAGGTGGGCAGGCGGCCGAGATCGGTCGGGCGGATGGCCTCGTGGGCTTCCTGCGCGTTCTTGGCCTTGACGGTGTATTTGCGCGGCACGCCCGGCACATACTTATCGCCGAATTCCTTGCCGATGACGCGGCGCGCGGCCGCGATGGCGCTGCCGTCCATGTCGACGCCGTCGGTGCGCATATAGGTGATGAGACCCACCGTCTCGCCGCCGATATCCACGCCCTCATAGAGCCGCTGGGCGATCTGCATCGTCCGGGCGGGGGCCAGCCCCAGCTTGCGCGAGGCCTCCTGCTGCAAGGTGGAGGTGGTGAAGGGCGGGTAGGGGTGGCGCTTGGCGGGCTTGGCCTCGACGCCGGAGACGATGAAGGTCGCGGTGTCCAGCGCGGCCTTGAAGGCGTTGGCCTCCTCGCCGGTGCCGATATCGAGCCGCGTGATCTTCCTGCCGTCGGCGCCGACGAGCCTCGCCTCGAAGGTGGCGTTGGCGGCGGTTGCGAGGGTTGCCACCAGCGACCAGTATTCACGCGCGCGGAAGGCCTCGATCTCGCGTTCGCGGTCGCAGACAAGCCGCAGGGCGACCGACTGAACCCGGCCGGCGGAGCGTGCACCCGGCAGCTTGCGCCACAGCACGGGCGAGAGGTTGAAGCCGACGAGGTAGTCCAGTGCCCGGCGGGCGAGATAGGCGTCGACCAGCGCCTGGTCGATCTCGCGCGGATTGGCGAGGGCCTTCTGCACTGATTCCCTGGTGATCGCGTTGAAGGTGACGCGCTCTACGGGCACGCCCTTCAGCGCCTTTTTCTGGTTCAGCGCCTCCAGCACATGCCAGGAAATCGCCTCGCCCTCGCGATCCGGATCGGTTGCAAGGATGAGCTTTTCGGCGCCCTTGACGGCGCGGACGATCTCCGAGACCTGCTTGGCGCCGCGCCCCTCGATCTCCCACAGCATGCGGAAATCCTCATCGGGCAGCACCGAGCCGTCCTTGGGCGGCAGGTCGCGGATATGCCCGAAGGACGCCACCACAAGGTAGTCGGAGCCCAGATATTTGTTGATCGTCTTGGCCTTCGCAGGCGACTCGACGACGAGAACCTTCATGGAACTGCACTCGAACGGACGGGAAAGGGGCAAGGCATGGCGCCACGATGCGCTGCGCCGTCACGTGGGGCATGAGGCTGCCATTGTCAAACGTTGCCACCGTCGCGGGAGAGGCTTGGCCGGCTTTGTGACACGTTCGCAACGTCTGCCGCAGGGGGTGCGGCAAAGGCCAGCCGGCAGAAAAAGGGCGCGCCTGATGACGCGCCCGATGCGGCATTCGTGAATGTTGATCGCCCTTCCGCGGCGATGCTGAACGAGGCGCGTCAAGCAGGACGCGTTATTTGGCTTTCAGCAGCGACTCGACCTCAAGCAGCACGAATTCGTTGTCATCCGCCTTGTTCGGCTCGCGGCTCGTCGAGAAAGGCAGGTTGTTGTCGTTGCCGACGACGATATGCCGGTCATCGACGATATCGACGTTCTCGATGGTGAAGAACGGGAAGGTCAGCACGCCGTCATTCAGCGCCTTGCGCGCCTTCTTGTTCGGGTCGGCGATCTTCATCAGGTCGACGTGGCCGATCTTGCGGACCGCTCCGTTCACATTCGCGTCGCTGATCTCGATCTTCACAATGCGCTTGAATTTCGCGAGATCGTGGAAGCAGTTCTCGGCGCGCTTGCCCTCGGGGCAGGCCTTGTCGGCCGTGCCTTCGCCGTTATCGCGCTCGATCACCAGTGCCGTCGTCGCGTCGATCATGTTGAAATCGCCGATGGCGGTGGCACCGGGTTCCAGCAGGTATTTCCAGTGGCGGCCGGTCCATTTTTCCTCGGCGACGGAAAATTCCAGAACGCGCAGCGCCGTCCTGCCGTCGACTTTTTCCCAATCCTTCCTGTCGGCGTCCCAGAGCGGTCCTTCGAGCAGGGCATAGAGGAACCGTCCGTCCTTCGAGGCGGCGAAGCCCTCATAACCTCGGGAGCGGCCCAGATTGACGCCGACGAGCGGCGCGCCGGGATTGGGGGTCGAGGCACGATAGTGATCGGGCGACATCACCGGCTTGCCGTCGGCAACGGTCTCGAAAAAAGCTTCGATCTTGCCGTTCATGTCGGTGCGAATGACGTAGGGGCCGAATTCCTCGCCGATCCAGATCTTGCCGTTGACGATCTGAAAGCCTTCCGTGTCGAGATCGGCGCCGGTCAGGTAGCGCTTCTCGGTGCCTTCCTGGACGATGCGGAACGGCACTTTCTTGTCCGGGTCATGCAGGAAAACCGTTTTCTGCCGGTCGAGCGTGCCCTTGTCCCAGTCGAAGCGGTAATTGTTGAGATAGAGCATGACGTCCGGCGAATTGGCTTTCGAGCCGAAGCCGTTGTCGGTGAGCACCCAGAATGTGCCGTCCGCCATCTTCTTGATGCCCGAATGGCCCTGCACCGGCTGGCCGCGAAACGGTGCCTTGACGCCCGTCGGCCGGCCCGCGGATTTGCCCTCGACCGTCCCGAGCGCCTCGGTTCGCCTGCCGTCGGTGAACTTGCCCGTGACCTGAAGGTCGACCGGGGCATCGCCGGGCGTCGGCAGGTAGCTTTCGGCCGGGATCAGCGCGTGACCGGCGAGGGTCGCCGTATGCGGCTGGTCGGCGACGGCCGGGTGGCTCGCGAGAACGGCAAGGGTCACTCCGCAGAGAAGCAGGGCGCGCAGCATTTTATCCTCCAGGACCGGGATGAGATCGCCCCTCCAAGAGCCACCGGTCGGTGACGATGGCGTGACGGATCGCCCACGGAACGGTGACGTCCTTTGGCCGCTCCTTCCCGGACGCCGCTCCTTGCCAGCCGCCGCGTCTCAGCCCGGCGCCGGCTTTCGCCCCGCCATTACCGCGTCGATGAGCGCGAGCTGGCGCGGCAGCATGTCGCGCAGCGCATAGCGATCGAGGATCGTCTGGCGCGCTTTCGTGCGGATTTCGGCGAGCGCCGCCCGCTGTTCGAGGGCATGGCAGATGCGGTCGGCCAAGGCATCGGAGTCGAAAAAGCCCGTCAGCAGGCCGTTATGGCCGTCGGCGATGACTTCGCGCACCGGTGCGGTATTCGAGCCGATGACCAGAGCGCCGCAGCTCATCGCCTCCAGCATCGACCAGGACAGCACGAACGGCACGGTGAGATAGACATGGGCGGTGGAAATCTGCATGGCGCGCAGGAACGTCTCGTGCGGCACGAGGCCCGTGAAATGCACGCGGGAGAGATCCAGCCGCACGGCGTCCAGCATCTCCTGCTTGTAGGTGCGCCCGTCGCTGCGCTGCGTCCCGTAGGCCACCCGATCCGCGCCGATGATGACCGCCCGCGCCATCGGCCGGCGCTTCTGTACCTTCGACAGCGCCTCCATGAATTGCGGAAAGCCGCGATAGGGCTCCATGCCGCGCGCCACATAGGTGACCACCTCGTCGGCGGCGGTCAGCGTCAGGTCGCCGATAACCAGGCTCGCCTGTGGATTCGGCGCGCAGCGCTCGGTGTCGATGCCGTCATGGATGACCGACAATTCGTCGTGGAACTTCGCCGGGAACTGGTTCTTCTGCCACTGCGTCGGGCAGACGCCCCAGTCCATCGCGGCGATGTCGCTGAGGATCGCGGCGTTGCGCGTGCGGATGCGAAGCTCGTTGTCCTCGGTCATCGATGCCGGATCGAGGAAATCCGCGTCGCTACCCCGCGCCTGGTAGAACCATTCCAGCAGGCAGATCATCCGCGCCTTGGGGAATGCGTCGCGGGCATACATCGTGGGCCCCCAGCCGGTGTGGCCGAGGATGAGATCGGGCTCGAAGCCCTTGCCTTGAAGCTGCTTCAGTGCGCGATAGGCCGACTGGCCCTGCAAAACCGCATTTTCGAAAGGCCGGCTGTAGGGATGCACATCCGCCTTCGCGGTGCGATGCGGCGTGAAGCGGGCGGTCGGGATATCGATGCGCTGCTTGTTGGTCTCCAGCGTCAGCGCCGCGCATTGCGCCTTGCGGGTCCTCGCCAGGAACGGCTGCAATTTCGCATACTGTCCGGGGAAATTGTTATGCAGGAACAGGATGCGCATGAAGCGTGGTTGCCCGGCACCGAAGACTGTGAAAGACGCTGTGCTTCAGTTGTGACACAGGCAATGGGCATCGGTCGAGGGCCGGCGGATTGCCTCTTCTATCCGTAACGATCGCGTGGTGGACGATGCCGCCGCCGCTTGCATCGCGCGCCGCGGCGTCCGACGATGGGCGGTCGCAGCGCGAGGCTTTCCATGCATCACAAAGTCCAGCTCCCAGCCGATGACGCCAGCCGGCTCGCCGCCCTGCGGGCCGAGCTTGCCGATCTCGTGATCTATGACGATGCGGCGTCGCTCAGGATGTATAGCCGCGATTTCTTCTGGTTTTCGCCGGTGCTCAGCGCCGATCTGGAGGGCATGGTCTGCGATCTCGTCGTCACGCCGAAAACCAGGGACGAACTCGCGCGCATCGCCTCGGCCTGCGCCCGGCACGGCGTCAACCTGACGGTGCGGGGCGGCGGCACGGGCAATTACGGCCAGGCGGTGCCGCTGCATGGCGGGATCGTCGTCAATCTCACGCAACTCTCCCGCGTGCTGTGGACGAAGACCGGGGCCGGGCGCTTCGAGGCGGGCGCGAACATGCTGAGCGTCGACAAGGCGCTGGCGCCGCTCGGCCAGGAACTGCGCTTCCATCCCTCGACGCGGGCGCAGGCAACGCTCGGCGGCTTCATCGCCGGCGGCGCGGCGGGGGCCGGCTCCTGCACCTGGGGACAGATCGACAATCCCGGCGCTGTCATCGCCGTCGAAGTGATGACCGTCGAGCCCGAGCCGAAGCTGATCGAACTGCGCGGGCGGGATATTCTCAAAGTCATGCATGCCTATGGCGTCAACGGCATCATGACGCAGGTGGAGATGCCGCTCGCCCCCAAACACGACTGGGCCGAGCGCATCGCCGTGTTCGATACGCTCAAGGCAGCCGCCGCCTTCGGCCACGCCTTCACCCAATGCGACGGCATCGCCAAGAAGCTCGTCAGCGTGCACGACGCGCGCATCGGCCCCTACTTGCGCCGGCTGAAGCCTTACCTGCCGGAGGGCAGGGCCTTCGCGATCCTGATGGTGTCCGAGCCACAGGCAGATGAACTGGAACGGCTGATCGCGGCGCATGGCGGCACGCTCACCTATGCCCGAGGGGCGGAAGCCGCGCAGGCGGCGGCGTTCGGAGAGAGCGGCGCGAGGGCAGGGGATGCGAGGGCCGAAGGAGCGCCCCGCGAGCCCGGCCCGCTCTACGAATACACCTGGAACCACACGACCTTGCACGCCATCAAGCTCGACCCGACGATCACCTACCTGCAACTGCGCTTTCCGCCAGACCGCAATCTCGACCTGCTGGACTGGGCGGCGCGCGAATTCCACGCGGATGTCTATTTCCACGTCGAGTTCCAGCGCCGCGAAGGCAAGGTCTACCATTCCAGCCTGCCGCTGGTGCGCTACACCACGAAAGGGCGGCTGGAAGACATCCAGCGCCGGTGCGAGGAATCCGGCATCCAGGCCGCCAACCCGCACAGTTGGGTGCTCAACAACGCCGGCTGGAAACGTATCGACGCCCCCCAGCCTGAGTTCAAGCGGCTCGCCGACCCGCAGGGGCTGATGAACCCGGGGAAACTGGTGGGGTGGGAGGCTGAGGTCAGGTGAGCGGTCGTCAAATCATTCCGGCCTCATCCTGAGGAGCCGCGAAAGCGGCGTCTCGAAGGATGCTCGCAAGGGCTCCGAACCACCGAAAGCATCCTTCGAGACGCCATTTGGTGCCCAAATGGCTCCTCAGGATGAGGACTTCAGCCGTTTTGACAGTTATCCGACCATAAAAGGACCTTCACACATGACCGCACGGCACTGGGGCGATCTGAAATCGCGGGATTTTGTCGGGTTGGACCCGGAGCGGACGGTTGCCGTGCTGCCTCTGGCGGCGATCGAGCAGCATGGGCCGCATCTGCCCGTCTCGGTCGATACCGAGATCATGAAGGGGATGATCGCCGAGACGATGCCCAAGGTCGGCGATGAGGTCGATGCGCTGTTCATGCCCATCGTCGCCATCGCCAAGTCGAACGAGCATCTGTATTCGCCGGGCACGCTGACCATCGGCTGGGAGAGCGCGCAGGCCTCGTGGATCGAGATCGGCGAGAGCGTGAAGCGCGCCGGCATTTCCAAGATCGTACTCGTCACCTCCCATGGCGGCAATCTCGATCCGATGAAGGTGGTGACGCGGGAATTGCGGGTGCGGCACGCCATGCTGGCGGCGATCTCGGGCTGGCGCGCCTTCGGCCTGCCACCCGGCCTGTTCGACGCGATGGACGTGGCCCACGGCATCCATGCCGGCGACATCGAGACCTCGCTGATGCTGCATTTCCGGCCCGATCTGGTGGACATGTCGGCGGCCGCGAACTTCATGCCGATCACGGTGGCGATGGAGCGCGATTTCGCCTGGCTGAAACCCACGGGGCTCCATGCCTATGGCTGGATGGCGCAGGATGTGAACCCGTCCGGCGCGGCCGGGGATGCGAGCCTCGCCACCGCCGAGAAGGGCCGGCTCACCGCCGATCTGCAATCCACCGGCTTCGCGCAGTTGCTCGCCGACATGGCCCGCTTCCGGCTGGACAGGCTGTGGTCGCCGGAGGGGTGACGGGCTCAGCCATGCCGTTTTCCGTCATTGCGAGCGGAGCGAAGCAATCCAAAGGGTGCGCTCGGAAGGCTGGATTGCTTCGCTTGCGCTGGCAAGGACAGATCATGATCCACCGCTGCCTTGAGCCGCGCCATTGCCGATCCTCACGATTCGGCATATGGCCATCGCTTCGATGAGCAGCATCGATCTTCCCCTTCAGTCATCGCGTCCCGGCGACGCGCCCTTGCGCTTTCCGCATCGGCATCTGCTGGGCATCGAGGGGCTGAACCATCTCGATATCGGCGTCTTGCTGGATTCGGCGGACCGCTTCGTCGAGCTGTCCCGGCAGGTCGAGAAGAAGAGCGCGATCCTGCGGGGGCGCACGCAGATCAACCTGTTCTTCGAGCCCTCCACGCGCACGCAGGCCTCGTTCGAGCTGGCGGGCAAGCGGCTTGGTGCCGATGTCATGAACATGTCGGTCGGCAATTCGTCGGTGAAGAAGGGCGAAACGCTGATCGACACGGCGGCGACGCTCAACGCCATGCGGCCCGATCTCATCATCGTGCGCCATCATGCGGCGGGCGCGGTCAATCTTCTGGCCCGCAAGGTGGATTGCTCGGTCGTCAATGCCGGGGACGGGGCGCATGAGCATCCCACCCAGGCGCTGCTCGACGCGCTCACCATCCGGCGCAACAAGGGAACGATCGCCGGACTGAAGGTCGCCATCTGCGGCGATATCCTGCACAGCCGCGTCGCCCGCTCCAACATCATCCTGCTCAACGCCATGGGCGCGGAAGTCCGCCTCATCGCGCCCTCGACGCTGATGCCGGCCGGTGCGGAGCGCTTCGGCGTGAAGACCTTCACCGATATGCGGAAAGGGCTGGAGGGCGTCGACATCGTGATGATGCTGCGCCTGCAACTGGAGCGGATGTCGGGCGCCTTCGTCTCGTCGTCGAAGGAATATTTCCGCTATTACGGCCTCGATACCGAAAAGCTGGCGCTGGCCAAGCCCGACGCGCTGGTGATGCATCCCGGCCCGATGAACCGGGGCGTCGAGATTTCCTCGGAAGTCGCCGATGGCGCGCAGTCGCTCATTCGCGAGCAGGTCGAGATGGGCGTCGCCGTCCGCATGGCCGTGCTCGATGCGCTGGCCGGGCATCTGCGGAACGGGTGAGGGGATCATGACAACAGGCACTGGAATGGCGTTTTTCGTCATGTTTGCCACGCTACCTGTGCTAATAAGTCCTTTATCATGGATTCATTTGGTAATTTGCTTCATGTTGGGGTTTGGTCGGCGAAATCCAATATTCGTATTTGTTGCGTTCCTTGTGTCTTTATCTTTGTTTGTTGCCAGTCATATTCCAAATTTAAACTTGAATGCGGACTCCGTAAAGCAAATGATACCTCTATTTTTACTAGGTAGCTTTATTTTTGTGATGCTGAGCTATTTTAGTTACTGGATTGGTTTGAAGGTAGGAAGATAGATAGCAAAAACCAAGTCGTGACCGTTTCATCAACTACCATCCCCAACGTCCGCCTAATCAACCCCGCCATCAACCGCGACGAGCGCAGCAATGTGCTCGCCCTCAGCCAACCAAAGAGGTGAGCGCGATGTTCGACATCTTCGACATGCTCTCCGCCTTCATGCGGGCCAAGGTCAAGATCCTGATCGGACTGATCGTGCTGGCGCTGGCTTTCGCGATTTGGCATTCGATGAACGGGTGACGGGAATGGTGACAGAAATCCTCGTTCTCCGCCGCCCGCGCGGATGCGATCCCCGGGGCCATGCAGCGAGAGCGGAATGGAACCCGGGGTCCAGCGCAGGACTCGCGCAGCGCAATCGTTCGTGCCGCTGCCGCGGCGCTCCATGTGCTGGGTCCCGGATCAGGTTCCGCTTGCGCTTCACCCGTCCGGGAGTCGCTGAAGCATGACCACCACCATCTTCCATAACGCCCGCCTGATCGACCCAGCCACGAACCGCGACGAGCGCGGCGCGGTGCTGGTCCGCGAGGGGCTGATCGCCGATATCGCCTGGGGGCAGGGCGTGCCGCCTGTGCCCGAAGGCGCGACCGTCATCGACGCGCGGGGCCAGGTGCTGACGCCCGGCCTCGTCGATCTGCGCGCCTTTCTTGGCGAGCCGGGGGCCGAATACCGCGAGACGTTGCGCACCGGATCGGAGGCCGCGGCCGTCGGCGGCGTGACAACCGTCGTTTGCCGGCCGGACACCTCGCCGGTCATCGACGACCCGGCGATCATCGATTTCATCAAGCGCCGGGCCCGCGACAAAGCGATCGTCCATGTCCGGGCCGCAGCCGCCATCACCAAGGGGCTGGAAGGCCGCGAGACCACCGAATTCGGCCTGTTGCAGGAAGCAGGGGCCCTGGCCTTCAGCGACGGCGCCAAGGGCTTGATGAACGCGCAGGTGATGCGCCGGGCCATGATCAACGCGCGGGATTTCGACGCGCTGATCATCAACCACGTCGAGGATGCGACGCTGGTCGGCACGGGCGTGATGGCCGAGGGCGAATTCGCCAGCCGCAAGGGCCTGCCGGGCATCCCCGTCGAGGCCGAGACGATCATGCTGGAGCGCGACATCCGCCTCGCCCGGGCCGTGGGCGGGCGCTACCACGCGGCGATGATCTCCTGCTCGGATTCGCTCGATATCGTCCGAAAGGCGCGCGAGGCGGGCTCAACCGTCACCTGCGGCGTGTCGATCAACTCGCTGACGTTGAACGAGAACGATGTCGGCGATTACCGCACCTTCTGTAAGCTGTCGCCGCCGCTGCGCCACGAGGATGAGCGCCTGGCCGTGGTCGCAGCCCTGGCCGAAGGGCTGATCGACGTGGTGGTCTCGGACCACGATCCGCAGGATGTGGAAACCAAGCGCCAGCCGTTTTCGGAGGCCGCCAATGGCGCGGTCGGCCTCGAAACCCTGCTGTCGGCGGGGCTGCGGCTGGTCCATGCCGGGCAGATCAGCCTGGTGTCGCTCCTGGGGGCCATGTCGTATCGGCCCGCCAACCTGCTGCGCCTGCCTTGCGGGCGGCTGGCGAGGGGCGCGCCGGCCGATCTCATCCTGCTCGACCCGGAGGCGCCCTACGTGCTCGACAAGCGCAAGCTCAAGTCCCGCGCCAAGAACTCGCCCTTCGACGAGGCGCGGCTGGAGGGGCAGGTGCTGTTGACGATGGTGGCGGGCAAGATAGTCTGGCGCCTGAGTTGAAGGATCGGCCTCATCGCAAGCGGCCTGAAACGGTATCTCGCGGGAGGTTTGCTTTTCGTCCCTCGTTGCTGTTTTTCGAGGTGCCGTGTCGAGTGGCACGGCTCCTCGGGATGAGGTTTGCGTTGATGCGGTGCGCGAAATCCACGGGGGCGGCCCGATGCCTGAAACGATGAACTGGGCGCTGGCCGGCCCGTATTTCCTGGCCGCATTCGTGATCGGCTACCTGCTTGGTTCCATTCCCTTCGGCATCCTGCTGACGCGGCTTGCCGGCGGGCCGGACCTGCGGACCATTGGCTCGGGCAATATTGGCGCCACCAATGTCTTGCGGACCGGCAACAAGAGCCTCGCCGCCGCGACCCTTCTGGGCGATGCGCTGAAAGGCACGGCCGCGGTGCTGATCGGCTTCTATGTCATCGGCGGCAAGAACGCGGCGTTGCTGGCGGCGCTGGGCGCCTTTCTCGGGCATCTCTTTCCCGTCTGGCTCAAGTTTCGTGGTGGCAAGGGCGTGGCGACATTCCTCGGCATCGCCCTGGGGCTGAAGCCGATGGTCGCCCTGATCTTCGTGCTCGTCTGGCTCGGATCAGCGGCGTTGACGCGCTATTCGTCCCTGGCGGCGCTGGCGGCAAGCCTCACCACCCCGCCCGCCCTGTGGTGGCTGGGCGAGCGGCAGATGGCCGAAATGATGCTGCTGCTCGCGGTCCTGCTCTGGTTCATGCACCGCGAGAACATCGGCCGGCTGCTGCGCGGAACCGAGGGCAAGATCGGGCAGAAAGGCTGATGGACAGCGCAAGGTCCGGCGGCACGCCCCATCGCGGACCGGTGCTGACCGACGCGCAGCGTCTCGATTGGCTGCGGCTCATCCGCTCGGAGAATATCGGCCCGCGCACCTTCCGGGCGCTGGTTAACCGTTTCGGGGGAGCGGGCGCGGCGCTCGCCGCCCTGCCGGAAGTGGCACGGAGCACGGGGCGGATCCTGCGCATCTGCACCATCGCCGAAGCCGAGCGCGAATTCGCCATGGCGCGCGCCGCCGGTATCCGCTTCGTGGCGATGGGCGAGCCCGATTATCCAGCCGCCTTGCAGGCCATCGACACCGCGCCGCCCGTGCTGGCGGTGCGGGGCGAAGGGGCGATCCTGCATCGCCCGGCGGTCGCCATCGTCGGCTCGCGCAATGCCTCCGCCATCGGCCTGACATTCGCGGCGCGGCTTGCGCGGGAGCTGGGAGAGGCGGGATATGCCGTGGTTTCGGGCCTGGCGCGCGGCATCGACACCGCCTGTCACCGTGCCAGCCTGGAAAGCGGGACCATCGCCGTCCTCGCCGGGGGGCATGACAATGTCTATCCCCCCCAGAACCGCCCCCTGCTCGAAAGCCTGCTCGGCACGGGCGCGGCGGTGAGCGAGACGCCGCTGACATGGGAAGCGCGAGGCCGCGATTTCCCCCGGCGCAATCGCATCGTCTCGGGTCTTTCGCTCGGCACCATCGTCGTCGAGGCGGCGCGCAAATCCGGCTCGCTGATTACCGCGCGCTTCGCCCTCGAACAGGGGCGGGAGGTCTTCGCCGTGCCGGGTTCGCCGCTGGACCCGCGGGCCGATGGCACCAACGACCTGATCCGCCAGGGCGCGACCCTGTGCGCCAGCGCGCGGCACGTGATCGATGCCCTGGCACCGTTACTCGCCGGAACGACCGAGCCGCGATTCGAGGGTTTCGAGAGCGAGGGCAGGCATGACGAGGACGAGCCATTGTGGGACGAACTGCCCTTCGCGGGAGTCGCGCCAGCACCCCAGGCGCCGGTGCGTGGTGCGGCATTTGGTAACGGTTTCGGCGAGCCGGCCGGCGGGCCCGAAACCGATGCGTCCCGGCCCGAAGTCGAAACCGGGCCGGCAAATCAGCCACCGCTTTCTCATACGCCGTCTCCGAACGACGAAAACGGCTCGGCCTCGCCCGCGCGGCGAATCCACGATCTGCTCGGCACGACGCCGATCGCGATCGACGATCTCGCCCGCCTGGGCCAGATTTCGATCCGCGAGGTCAATCTGATCCTGATGGATCTCGAACTCGCGGGCCGGTTGAATCGACACGGCGGAAACACCGTCTCGCTGATTTCCGCGAGGTCTGATTTGACCGATATATCGCGATAAAGTTGTAAATCTGGTTGTATTGGGAAAAGATCTAAGCCTCAGGTCTCGTTACGCTGCAACTGTACGTTGGCCTCAACACGGCTCATGTCGAGGAAATAGGCCAGAAGCTCCATGTTGGCGCTGCGAGCCATGCCGCTCAGCTCATTCGTCATCTGGACGATATAACGCGCGACTTCATGCTTGAGCATCCGCGAATCCTCGGTTTCAACCGCAGAATCATCCGCAATCGCCGGTGTCGCCGCCTGTTGATCATGGATAGTCGACAGTGCTTCCGTAGAACGTGTCGCCTGCCGCTGCGCGCTTTTGGACATCGAATAAGCCCCTTCCCCGAATCATGGTTACGTCTCTGCAACCATGAGTAGTCTGCAATATCTAAACTAAAGGTTGCAATTGGCGATTGCAACCTAGGCGATTATCGCGAGCCAGAGGGGAAGGGTGAAAAGGGCGAGCAGGGTTTCGAGGGTGGTGATCTCGGCCATCAGGGGCGCGTCTCCTCCCATCTGGCGCGCGAGGATGTAGGAGCCGGTGGCGGTCGGCACAGCGGCGGCGATGATCGTGACCGCGAGTTCCATGCCGCCCAATCCCGCCATGCGGCCGATCAGCAGGGCGAGCAACGGCATCAGCCCGAGCTTCAGCATCGTCGCGATGGCATGGGCGAGGCGCGGGCGCGCAAGCTGCCGCAGATCGAGTCCGGCGCCGACCACGAGCAGCCCCGCCGCCAGTGCCGCCCGCCCGGTGATATCGAGGGCCGCCCCGATCGGGACCGGGATGAGGTCCGAGACGGGATTGAGCGCCAGACCCAGCAGCGACGACCAGATGAACGGATTGCGGATCAGCGTCCGCGCCGTGTCGGCCGCGGTGAGCCCGCCGCCCGAGGCGAAGCGGCCGAGGATCAGCACGGAAAGGGTATTGAGCAGCGGAATCATCGCGGCGATCGCCACCGCCATCAGCGCGATGCCACGGGTCGAGAACAGGCTGCCGGCCAACGCCAGCGCGACGAAGGTGTTCCAGCGCGCCGCACCCTGAAACACCGAGGTGAAGGCGGGTCCATCGATGCCGGCGGCCGCAAGGGCCGGTCGCGCCGCCAGCAGCAGCCCCGTGACGATGGCGATGCAGGCGACCAGCGTCAGGCCGACGGCTGCGAAGGGCACGGTGGACAGGCGCGCTGTCGACAGGGTGGCGATCACCACCGCCGGAAACAGCACCTGATAGGTCACGCGCTCGAAACCGACCCAGTGGCTGTCGTCGATGACCCGCGTTGCCTTCAGCGCCCAACCGACGGCAATGAGAAGGAATACCGACAGCAGGCTGTTGACGACGACCGGCACGCGTATCCTCCCAGGTGGGGCCCTGCGTTGGCCGGCCACCTCAAGCCCCTACCCTAGGAGCCTCCGGTGCCCCGCGCGAGCGCCGTCGCGACATGGCCGGCGCGTTTTCGCGCATGGCGATGGCGCGGTTTCGCGCAGGGCTATGATCGCCCGCCCCGCGACGGGCAGGCGCACCGCGGGGAACAGATTGGGTTCGCTGACGTTGATCATGGATGGAAATCGATATCGCAGCGAGCGCCATGGCCGCCTTGTTCCGGTCGCCTTTCGTTCACACCGTGTTCAACGGTTCGCGTTAGAATCATCATTGCAAATCGGGAGCGTGGGCACGGGGAGTGACCATTCCCCTTGCGGCAGGAGAGCCAGAATGCGTCGTTTGCTTGAAGTCGCGTTATTCCGCCTGGTTGCGTATCTGGCGTTTCCCTTCCGCAAGCCCGTGCCGGTCCGGGTCGTCGCCGCGAGGCCTCGCTCACCGCGACGCTGACGGCCGGCGTGCCGCCTCGTGCCTCTGCCGGCCGCGTTCGCAGGCCGGCTCCGAGATCATGACGCCAACGGGAGTTCGGTTCGCCCCGCCTTCGCGAGCCGCTTCGAAACGCCGGCCTGGCCGGCATTGCGAGAATTGCCATGACGATGTTCAGACCATTTCCGACACTCGCCACCGTGGTGCTCGGCCTCAGCCTCACCACCGCTGGCTGCGTTCCGGTTTCGGCGCAGTATTACCAGCCCGGCTATGCCTTTGACGATGATCGGCCCGATCCGCGCGTCTATCCGCGCCGCAACTATGGGCCGCCCCCAGGCTATTACGGTGATCGTCCAAGGTACGGCGATCGCGGCTACCGTGGTCAGGCCTATGAGGACCCCGGTTTCCGTCAGGGTGGGGTCTACTTCGACCGCGAGACGGCCAAGCGCAACGCCCGCGCCCTGAAGGAACAGCAGAAGGCCTGGATCAAGTCGGGCCGCGGCGGTCCCCCTCCCGGCACGAATTACGCCCCCCAGCAGAATTATGCCCAGCCCGGGAGAGGCGGCGGGCGCGGTTATCCGCCGGGCACCTTCGCGCAGCCCGGTCAGGTCGGCCAGCAGCCGCCCGGCCCTTAAACCCGGCAGTAACGTCGCTCACGGTCGCCGGTTAGCGGATCATTGACTGGACTGGCGGGCGAGAAACGCCAGCCGGTCCAGCACGCCTTGCAGGATATAGGCTGCCGCCATTCGGTCGACGACCTCGGCGCGCTTCGCCCGCGAGGCATCGGCTTCCAGCAAGGTCCGCGTCACGGCTTGCGTCGACATCCGTTCATCCTGATAGACGAGCATCAGATCGCAGAGCGGCGTCAGGCTGCGGACGAAGGCGCGGGTCGATTGCACGCGCGGCCCCTCGCTGCCATCCATGTTCAATGGCAGGCCCATCACCAGCGCGGCGACATGATGCTGCGCGGCATGTTTCAGCAGCAGCGTCGCATCGGCCGTGAATTTCGCCCGACGGATGGTCTCGAATGGTGTCGCGATCTGGCGGCTGACATCGGACAGGGCGAGGCCGATCGTCTTGGTGCCGAGATCGATGCCCATCAGCCGTGCATGGCGCGGCAGGACGGCCAGATCCTCGATGGCGACGATGGAAAGCGGCATGGACAGCGCTCTACCATGCGCCGTGCTGCTAACAAACCGTGAGGGCTTCACATCAGCCCGCCGGTTCGGGACGCGCACGATACGTCATCCAGCGCAAGAGATATTCCAGCGGACCTCGCGAAAATGCAGTCAGCCAGACTGACGCCAGGAGATGCGTCACGCCGTAGATCGCAGTAGCGATCAAAAAGCAGCCTGTCGCTCCGAGCGAACCATAAAGACCGAGGCCATAACCATTGAAGACGAGCCCGGCGAGAACCCCTTCCATGACATAGGCACTCAAGGACATGCGGCCAGCCGCAACGGTCGCGCCCTGAAATTGTCCCCGCCGGGCAAGTTCGACAGCGCCGACCAGATAGACAGCGCCAAGCACGGGACCGCCAATGGCGAGGCTGGAAAAAACGAGGGCTGCCGGCACGGTCTGCCCCAGAAAATTGCTCGAGCTCAAGGCATAAAGTGCATTGAGCGGAAGGCCGATGATGAGAAGCAGCGGAAGTCTTGACCGCAATTTCTGGTAGACAGCATTGCCGGGTTCGAAAAAGCCAACCCGCGCGGCGGCCAGCCCGGTACAGAAAGCGGCAAAGGCCAGCGGTCCGTTGAAGAGGACGATGAAACCGAAAGCTGCTGGCCAGTCCCTGATCCGCTGCCGCGCGCCATCGAGGAAGGTTCCTGCATACCCGGCTGTATGGCCGCCGTCCTGCATCAATGACGAAATCTGGCCAAGACTGATCGCGAGGACGAAAAACGCGGCAAAGGCAACCACAACCGAAGCCGCGGAAATCGCCATCAACCGGCGCGGCGATGCTGTCCGCAGAAGGAGCAGCGGCAGGCCAAGCAGCACGTAAAGAAGCAGAATGTCGCCGAAGAAAACGAAAACAGCATGGGTGATGCCGATAAGCGCAAGTCCGAGAAGGCGACGCAGAAAACGCTCGTGAGGCGAATGCCCAGCCCGTTCGGCTGACTTCATCTGGATGGCGAAACCCCATCCAAATATAAATGAGAACAGAACGAAGAACTTACCTTCGAAAAACATCTGCATGGCCATGCGCACCGGAAGATCATGGCCCGCCGGCGGCGCCAGCAAATCGCTGATCGGCTGTGCCAGAAACGGCACGTTCACAACGCAGATTCCGAAAAGTGCCAAGCCGCGGATGGTGTCGACTTCCGGTGTTCTTGCCATCCAGATCCTCTTGTGGAAAAATTGAGCAATGGCTCAATTGAGCGAACGCTCAACAAATTGTCAAGAGTTTCGTCGGAGGCGGCTGATACACCATGACAAGAATGGCCGGTTCCGATCGTCGAGAAGCGATCCTCAACGCAACCGTGGAGGTCGTGCTCGGCAAAGGCATGATGAATGCGACGACGCGTGACGTGACGGCGCGCATCGGCGTTGGCGTGGGTTTGCTCAGCCACTATTTCAACTGGGCAGAATTGCGTGCGTTGGCCTTCGAGCGGATCGTGCGCGCCGATCTTCAGCAGGCGATCATGGCACGCTCTGGCGAACCAGCCCGAAGGGTTCTCGACGATCTCGTGGCTGGCTCATTCGACGAGGAGATGGACCCGGTCTGGCGCGTCTGGATCGAGGCCTGCAATCTGGCGGCGAGTGACGCAACGCTCGCGGTACATGTTTCGATCTGCACTGATCTTTGGCGGATCGCGATCAAGGAATTGCTGGAACGGGGTTGCCTGGAAGGCCATTGGTCCTGCCCAGACCCGGAGGGGGCGAGCTGGCGCATCGTCGCGATGTTTGACGGGCTTTCGGGACTTGTCGCGGCTCCGAATTCCCGTCTGTCGCGCATGTCAGCAACGGCCTATCTGGCGAAATCCGTTGCCGATGAGTGCTCCAGAGCCTCCTAGAGCAGGCCGCGAGAAAGTGGCGACGGTCTTTCGCAAAAAGTCTGCTCTGAGCGAGTGATTTGATCATTATGTATGAGTTTTGACGATTCCGCCAAAACACGAAACGATCTGGCGGGAAGAGGGCGGCGCGGGGGGGGAAGCGCTGTCCTATGAAAGCCGCCCGCAAGCGCATGATCAACACGGGATCCAGCGTTGCCGCACGGGGGCGGGGGCGCTATAGCCGGGTCTGTTCGACCAATACCCGGAGAAATTCTGAATGTCCGTCGATGCTGCCACCGTGAAGCGGGTCGCGCGCCTGGCGCGTATCGCCGTCAGCGAAGATGAGGTGCCCGTGCTCCAAGGCGAACTCAACGCCATCCTCGGTTTCGTCGAACAACTGAACGAGGTCGATGTCGACGGCATCGAGCCCATGACCTCGGTGATGCCGATGCGGATGAAGAAGCGCCACGACATCGTCGACGATGGCGAAATCGCCGACCGCATCGTCGCCAACGCGCCGGCCTCCGACGACCATTTCTTCATGGTGCCCAAGGTTGTCGAGTAGCGGGACCTGCGACCGGCAACGCCGCTTCCGCCGATTTCCCGAGCCCTTGCGACCCCTATACCGGATATAAACGCGTGACCGACCTCACCAGCCTGACGAACCTGACCGACCTCACCCTTGCCGAAGCCCGCGACGGCCTGAGCGCCAAGACCTTCACGTCCGTCGAGCTGACGCAGGCGCATATCGCCGCGATCGAAGCCGCGCGCGGGCTCAATGCCTATGTTCTGGAGACGCCCGAACACGCCCTGGCGCAGGCCGCGCAATCGGACGCGCGCCGGGCAGGGGGCGAAGCAAAGCCGCTGGACGGGCTGCCCCTCGGCATCAAGGACCTGTTCTGCACGGCCGGCGTTCGCACAACCGCCTGCTCCAAAATCCTCGGCGAGTTCGTTCCCCCTTACGAATCGACGGTCACCAGTCAGTTGTGGCGCGACGGCGCCGTGATGCTCGGCAAGCTCAACAACGACGAATTCGCCATGGGTTCCTCCAACGAGACCAGCGCCTTCGGTAACGTCGTCAATCCCTGGCGGCGGCAGGGCTCGAATGTCGGTGCGGCAGGCGGGGCCATCGAGGGCACGCATCTGGTGCCGGGCGGCTCCTCCGGCGGCTCGGCCTCGGCTGTCGCCGCCGGCCTCTGCCTCGCCGCCACCGCCACCGACACCGGCGGCTCCATCCGCCAGCCCGCCGCCTTCACCGGCACGGTCGGCATCAAGCCCACCTATGGCCGCTGCTCGCGCTGGGGCATCGTCGCCTTTGCCTCATCGCTCGACCAGGCCGGGCCGATCGGCAAGACGGTGCGCGACTGCGCCATCATGCTGGGTTCGATGGCGGGTCACGATCCGCGCGATACCACATCCGTGGATGCACCCGTGCCCGATTACGTGAGGGCGGTCGGCCGCTCGATCCGCGGCATGACAATCGGCATTCCCCGCGAATATCGTCTCGACGGCATGTCGGACGAAATCGAGGCGCTCTGGCAGCAGGGCATCGCCTGGCTGAGGGAAGCCGGTGCCGAGATCGTCGACATCTCGCTGCCGCACACCAGATATGCCCTGCCGGCCTATTACATCGTCGCGCCGGCCGAGGCCTCCTCGAACCTCGCGCGCTATGACGGCGTGCGCTACGGCCTGCGCGTGCCCGGCAAGGACATTGTCGAGATGTACGAGAACACCCGTGCCGCCGGCTTCGGCCGCGAGGTCAAGCGCCGCATCATGATCGGCACCTATGTTCTCTCGGCCGGCTATTACGACGCCTATTACCTGCGGGCACAAAAGGTGCGCACGCTGATCAAGCGCGATTTCGATGTGGCCTTCGCTGCCGGCGTCGATGCGATCCTCACCCCCGCCACGCCGTCCGCCGCCTTCGGCATCGGCGAGAAGGGATCGGCCGATCCGGTCGAGATGTATCTCAACGACATTTTCACGGTGACGGTGAACATGGCCGGCCTGCCGGGCATCGCCGTGCCGGCGGGGCTCGACGCGCAAGGCCTGCCGCTCGGCCTCCAGCTCATCGGCCGGCCCTTCGACGAGGAAACCCTGTTCGCCGTCGGCGAGGTGATCGAGCAGTCAGCCGGACGTTTCCCCGTGCCGGGAAAATGGTGGGCCTGAGCGCGGTCCTCGTGCCGGCGGTGGGCTGAAGGCTGATGCCGTGCTCCTGACACGGGCCGTGGCAATCGCCTGCCTCAGGGTATTGGGCTGGATGCTCTGGGTGGTCTCATCGCTGATGGCCGTGCTTCTCGTCGTCGGGCCATTCGGTCCGGATGCTTCTGGTCAAGCTGCTTCGAGCCTGTTTGCGGGGCAGGGAACCGGTGCGCTGATCGCGGCAGGCTTTGTGGTTTTCGGCGTCGGGTGCGGCTGTCTTTACGTCGCGCGAGGCTTCGAGCGCGGCGTCTGAGCGTGCCTTATTGTCTCGCCTGCGAGGAAGACCGGGATTTGGCCGAGGAAGATCATGCTCGGCCGGTCGAGCATACGCAGTTCCGCCGTTTACTCCGGCATTTGCGGCGTCAGGACACGCCCCGTGGGAAAATCGTAGATTTTTCCCGTCTCCGTCCAATCCGGCGAGACCAGCCGGACGATTTCCGGGGCAAGATCCTCCGGTGTGCGCAACGTCATCGGGTCCTCGCCGGGCATCGCCTCGGCCCGCATCTTGGTTCGCAGAGGTCCGGGATTGACGAGCATCACTTTCAGGGAAAGCTGCATGTTTTCAGCAGCATAGGTGCGGGCCAGCGCCTCCAGTCCCGCCTTGGAAACCGAATAGGGACCCCAATAAGCCAGGCATTTATGCGCCGCGCCCGAAGAAATCAGCACGACCCGGCCCGCATCGGAGCGCTTCAATACCGCATCGAGCGCCCGCAGCAGCCGCCAGTTGGCCGTCAGGTTGATCTCGATGACCCGGGCCCAATCCTTGGGACCGACGTGGGTCACGGGCGAAAGCGGCCCGAGAATGCCGGCATTGCCGACGAAAATATCGAGTTTTCCCCAACGTTCGCTGATACTTAGGCCAAGACGGTCAAGTCCCTCCATATCCGTCAGATCGAGCGGAACGAGGGTCGCCGTCCCGCCGACAGCCCGGATCGAATCGTCCAGTTCCTCCAGCGCGCCAACGGTTCGGCCCAAGGCGATCACATGCGCGCCCGCCTCGGCCAGGGCCAGCGCGGTCGCACGGCCAATGCCGCGCGAGGCTCCGGTAACGAGCGCTACACGATCGTTTAAAGGCTTATTCTTCAATGGGTTAGGCATGGAACCTGCCGGTTTGATTCAAGCTTCAGCCGGCCTCGGCCAGCAACGAGAGTTGCTGTTTCGCACCCTCGCCGACGACATCCGTTAGGGGTGTCGGGTATTCGCCCGTGAAGCAATGATCGGTGAATTGCGGGCGAATGGAGTCGCGCGCTTCATAGCCCATTGCCCGGTAAAGACCGTCGACCGACAGGAATGCGAGCGAGTCGGCGCCGACGAATTCCCTCATTTGTTCAAGGGTATGCGTCGCGGCCAGCAGCTTTTCACGGTCCGGCGTATCGATGCCGTAATAGTCCGGATGCGTGATCGGCGGCGATGAAATGCGGAAATGCACCTCGCGCGCGCCAGCTTCCCGCATCATCCGCACGATCTTCAGCGACGTCGTGCCGCGAACGATGGAATCGTCAATCAAAACAATGCGTTTGCCTTCGACAACGCTGCGGTTGGCGCTGTGCTTCAGCCGCACGCCGAGTTCGCGCACCTTCTGCGTCGGCTCGATGAAGGTCCGCCCGACATAGTGGTTGCGGATGATGCCAAGTTCAAACGGCAGACCGCTTTTCTGCGCGAAGCCCAGAGCCGCGGGCACGCCTGAATCCGGCACGGGAATGACCACGTCCGCATCGGCGGGGGCCAAGCGCGCGAGTTCGGCGCCCATCGCCTTGCGACGTTCGTAAATGCTGCGGCCCTTGACGATGGAATCGGGCCTAGCGAAGTAAATATACTCGAAAATACAAGGCCTTTCGAGCACGGGCGGAAATGGTTTGTGACTTTCCACGCCGTCCTCGGAAATGACGACGATCTCGCCATTCTCGATCTCGCGGACGAAGCGGGCGCCGATGATGTCGAGCGCGCAGGTTTCCGATGCCAGGATCGGGCAACCGTCCAGCTCACCCAGTATCAGGGGCCGGATACCGAGCGGGTCGCGGGCGCCGATCAGTTTCTTGTTGGTAATCCCAACGAAGGCATAGGCGCCCTCGATCTGGCGCAACGCATCGATGAAGCGGTCGACGAAGCGCGGCTTGCGGCTGCGCGCAACAAGGTGCAACGCGACCTCGGTATCCGATGTGGATTGGCAGATGGCTCCATCCCGCACAAGCTCGCGCCTTAGGGTCAAGCCGTTGGTAAGATTGCCGTTATGGGCGATGGCGAGACCGCCGCCATCCAGCTCGGCAAAGAGCGGCTGGACGTTGCGCAGGATGGTTTCGCCAGTGGTCGAATACCGAACATGGCCGACGGCCTGCGTGCCCCGCAGCTTCTCGATGACGCGGGGGTCGGAAAACGCATCGCCCACCAGGCCCATGCGGCGTTCGGAATGAAAGCGAGTGCCGTCGAAAGAGACGATGCCTGTCGCTTCCTGCCCGCGATGTTGAAGGGCATGAAGGCCCAGAGCGGTCAGCGCCGCCGCATCCGGGTGCCCGAAGATGCCGAAAACCCCGCACTCCTCACGCAGCCGGTCATCATTCGCTGGATCACGCGTCGTTTCAAAGCTGTCGATCATTTTCGCTCCAGACGTGAGGGAATGAGCCAGGGTCGATCGTTCAAGGTTGGGTGTAGGGTCTATCTGCGGCGAAACGATAGGCGGTCGGCATGAAATATCGGGCTATCAGGGCCGGCGCGGCTGCGCGGGTGTGGTTGCTGTGCTGTCGATCGCACGCTGCAAGACCCTGCTATCGACGGGCGCCGGTGCATTCGGCGGCGTCGTCTGGGTCTGGCGCTGCACGGGTTGCTGAGGCACGTTCGGCTCATCCGCCGGTGGTTCGCTGCCGGCGCCGTCCTTCGGTTTCAGCAGGTTGTTGAGAACGTCGGTGTTGATGTCCTGCGGCAGGAAGCCGATCAATGTTCGCCCGGTTTCCTGCAAAAGAGGCCGCGATCGTGCTTCGCGAGCCCAGACGGGCTGGGATCTTTCAGGCACGAGGGACGTGAAGAACATGTAGCCGATCACGCAGAGCAGAACGCCCCGCGCGCTGCCAAACACGAAACCAAGGGTGCGATCGAGCGCACCGATCCGCGAATCGAGCACGAAATCCGAAATTCGCGCCGTGATCAGCGAAACGACGATCAAGGTCACCAGGAACACGGCGGCGATCGCGGCAACGCGGGCAACTGTCGGATTGGGGAGATGTTGCTGAATGAACGGTAGAATCTGCGGATGCAGCACCCAGGCGGCGGCAGCGGCGGCAATCCATGATCCGATCGCCAGTACTTCGCGCGTGAAGCCACGCACGGCGGCCAGCAACGCCGAAACGATCACGACACCGAGAACGACAAGATCAAAGATGGTAACAGACATTGAGCGCGGCTCGCTTCGTCGAGGGGGCAGACATCGAAAACCCGGCCAGGCCGTGTCAATTATCCGGCTCGCTATAACCTGTCGCAGGCGCGCCGTCACCCGCTTCTATCATCCATGGGACGACAGTCAGTCGCGCATCGTACGTTTTGGGGCGCGGGCTGCGATTCCCGCGACGAGATCGGAGACATGGCCGAGCGGGCGCAGCTTCAATCCGGCGGAATCGGTGGTATCAGGACCTCCGGCCGGAAGGATCGCGCCGGCAAAGCCGAGCTTGGCCGCTTCCTTGAGGCGGGCCGAGGTCACGGAAACAGGCCGGATCGCGCCAGAAAGAGCGATTTCACCGAAATAAACCGCTTCATGAGCCAGTGTTGCTCCGGTCATCGACGAGACGAGGGCGGCTGCGACCGCCAGATCGGCCGCCGGTTCAGCGACGCGTAAGCCACCGGCGATGTTGAGGTAGACGTCATGACCCGACAGCTTGAGCCCGCCATGCGTATCGAGCACGGCCAGAACCATCGCCAGACGATTCGTATCCCACCCGACGACCGCCCGGCGCGGCGTGCCAAGGGTAGTCGGCGCGACAAGGGCCTGAATCTCGACCAGCAAGGGGCGGGTACCCTCGACACCGGCGAAGACCGCCGATCCGGGAGCCGACATGTCGCGCCCCGCCAGGAACAGCGCCGACGGATTGGTGACTTCCGCCAGACCCTTGCCGGTCATTTCGAACACGCCGATCTCATCGGTCGCACCAAAGCGGTTTTTCTGGGCGCGCAGGATACGGAAGGCATGACCGCCTTCGCCCTCGAACGAGATGACGGCATCGACCATGTGCTCCACGACCCGCGGCCCAGCGATCTGGCCGTCCTTGGTGACATGGCCAATCAGGATCAAGCAGGCGCCGCTCGATTTCGCGTAGCGGATCAGCGCCTGTGCCGAGCCGCGCACCTGTGTCACCGTTCCCGGGGCGCTCTCGACCTCGCTGGACCACATCGTCTGGATCGAATCGATGATGACGAAGCTTGGGCGGACCCCTTCGCTCAAGGTCGCGACGATGTCCTCGACGTTGGTTTCGGCGGCGATCTCGACGGGCGACAGCGCGAGGCCAAGGCGCTGAGCCCGGAGTCGCACCTGGGCGATCGCTTCCTCGCCGGAGATATACACGACACGCTGCTCGGTCGATGCCAGAGCCGCGCAAACCTGCATCAGCAGGGTCGATTTGCCGATTCCGGGCTCGCCCCCAATCAACAGCACGGAGCCTGGCACAAAGCCTCCGCCGGTCATTCGGTCCAGTTCACCGATGCCTGAAAGCAGGCGTGGTGCGTCCTGGCTTTCACCCTGGAGGCTTTCGAGCGCGAAAAGGCGCCCCTTCGTGCGCGAACGGCCGGGAGACGATGCCCGGGCGCGGCCGGGCACCGGGGGTGCCGCGCCTTCCTCAACGAGCGAGGACCAGGTCCCGCATGAATCGCATTTGCCCTGCCATCGGTGATAAACCGTGCCGCAGACTTGACAATGAAAGCTCGGAGAATTGCGGCCCATTCAAGCGCCCGTGTATCGACGCCGGTAGCGTCGGCCAAGGCGTGTCAAGATTTCATAGCCAACCGTCCGCGCTCCCTGGCTGACCTGATCGATATCGAGTTCCCCGCCGATCAGCACAGCGGGAGTGCCACGCTCGAGGTCGTGCTTCGGCACGGCGCTGACGTCGATGATGATCAGATCCATGGAAACCTTGCCGGCGAAGGGGCAAAGGGTATCGCCCACAAGCGCGAAACCGCCGTCCTCCGTGTCGCTGCTGCTGGCGTTGCGTGGATATCCGTCGGCATAACCGACGGATATCGTCGCCAGTCGGCGTCGGCCCCTGGCGGTCCACGCGCCATTGTAGCCGACCTTCGCGCCATCCTCGACCTCGCGAAGCTGAACGATCGGCGCCACAAGGCTGATCACCGCTTTCATCGGGTTTGACCGATCGGGCGTTGGATTACCGCCGTAAAGCGCGAAGCCGGGGCGGGTGAGGTCGTAAGCCGGTGCTGACTCAAGAAAATGACCCGACGAATTCAGCAGCGATTTCTCTGCCTGCGGAAAACGTCGCGCGATCGCCGCGAAGGTCTCGATCTGGCGGGGGTTCGCGGGATCACCTGGGACTTCGGATGCCGCGAAATGCGTCATCACGAGATCAGGCTTCAAGCCGCCCAGCGCAGGGTCGTCCAGCAGCGCCACATCCAGCCCAAGCCGGTTCATTCCGGTGTCGACATGCAGTGCGAAGGGTGCGCCAGCACTGTGCATCCACTCATCGATCTCCACGATCGAACCAAGCACTGGTCGGAACGAACCCTCCCGGTAGGCATCGGCGGAACCGGGTGGCAATCCATTCAGCACGTAGATAACCGCGTTTGGCGTGGCCGCCCTGACCCGCCGCGCCTCGGGCAGATGAGCCACGAAAAAGGTCTCGCACCCCGCCGCCGACAGGGTGGGGACCACACAGTCGATGCCAAGTCCATAGGCATCGGCCTTGACAACCGCACCGGTTTTGGCCGCAGGATTCCTCGCGGCGGCGAGCGAGGCCAGAAAACGCCAATTGGCTGACAGTGCCGACAGATCGATCGTCAATGTGGCGCCGTGCTCGGCGAAATCATCGTCCATGGCCCAGATCACAAATGCGCCGGCAAATGCGATTCGTCGGCCAGATCGGAGAAGCGCGTCACTTCGGCATCGAAATGAAGCTGAACGGTGCCGGTCGGTCCGTGGCGCTGCTTGCCGATAATGATTTCCGCCCGCCCGTGAGCCTGTTCCATCTCAGTCTGCCACTTGAAATACTCTTCTGAACCCGGCTTGGGCTCCTTGTTCTTGATGTAATATTCCTCGCGGTAGACGAACATCACCACGTCTGCGTCCTGTTCGATGGAGCCGGATTCGCGCAAGTCCGACAGTTGCGGCCGCTTGTCGTCACGCGATTCAACCTGGCGCGAAAGCTGGGACAGCGCCATTACCGGCACGTTCAACTCCTTGGCCAGCGCCTTCAACCCTGTCGTGATCTCGGTGATCTCCTGGACGCGATTGGCTGCGTTCTTCGACGAGCCAGTCAAGAGCTGGAGATAGTCGATCACCAGCAAATCCAGGCCCTTCTGCCGCTTCAGGCGTCGGGCTCGCGCCACCAACTGGGCGATGGATATGCCGCCAGTTTGGTCGATGTAAAGAGGCAGCCGCTCGATCTCGGCCGCGACATCGGCAAGCCTGGCGAAGTCGTTCTCGGTGATCTTGCCCTGCCTGATCTTGTAGGAGGGGATGCCGGCTTGCTCCGCGACAATACGCGTCGCGAGCTGCTCAGACGACATCTCGAGCGAAAACAATCCGACGATTCCGCCGTTGACCGTCTTGATCGAGCCATCCTCCTGCTTCTCGCCGCGATAGGCCTTGGCGATATTAAACGCGATGTTGGTCGCGAGCGCGGATTTGCCCATGCCGGGACGACCGGCGACGATGATCAGGTCCGATGCCTGCAACCCGCCCATTTTCTGATCGAGATCGCGCAGGCCCGAGGCCATGCCCGACAGGCCGCCGGCTCGCTGAAAGGCATTGGCCGCCATGTCGATCGCGGTCTTCAATGCCGTATCGAATTTCTGGAAACCGCCCTCGTAGCGGCCCTGTTCGGCCAGTGAGAACAGCTTGCGCTCGGTTTCCTCGATCTGCTCACGCGGCGCCATGTCGACAGGGGCATCATAGGCGACGTTCACCATGTCCTCGCCGATGCCGATCAACTGACGGCGGGTGGCGAGGTCATAGATCGTTCGGCCGTAATCCTGGGCGTTGATGACTGTTGTCGCTTCCGCCGCCAGCCGGGCGAGGTATTGAGGGACCGTGACGCCGCCCAGATCCTGATCGCCCAGGAAGGTTTTCATCGTGATCGGCGTCGCGATCTTGCCCGCGCGGATCAGGCTCGCCGCCAGATCGTAGATGCGGCGATGCAGGTCCTCAAAGAAATGCTCCGCCAGCAGAAAATCGGACACGCGGTAGAAAGCATCATTGTTGACCAGAATCGCGCCCAGCAGGGCCTGTTCGGCATCCAGATTATGCGGCGCGACGCGATACTCGGCTTCGCGGCCGTTTTCGAGCCGGGTGATAAGGGCAGCTGCCGTGGCCATGAGAATATACCGTGAACAGAGAGCTACATAAGTGCAACGCTATCGCGGCAATTACGAGCCAGTATTATGGCATTTCCGGCATCCGCACGGCAAAGAAAAAACGCCGCATTCGCATGCGGCGTTTCCATTTCGCGGCCGATGCCGCTTGTTGTCTCACATTTCGACGCGGTCGCCGGCCTCTGCCAGGGCGGCGCCGATTTCGAGTCCGAGATCATCCATATTGGTTTCTTCGCGCACCAGCACGGCCTCACCGCGCGCTTGGCGCTCGGCTTCCTCGGCGGAGCGAGCCACGTTGACGCTGACCTTGACCTCGACTTCCGGATGCAATGTCACCGGCACGGTGTGCAGGCCGATGGTCTTGATCGGGGTGGCAACGGCGATCTGGTTGCGCGAGATGGAGAAACCTTCGGCGGTCAGCGCCTCGGCGATGTCGCGGGTCGAAACCGAACCGTAAAGCACACCGGACTCACCGGACTGGCGCAGGATGACGACAGTCTGCCCATCGAGCTTCTCGCCAACCTTCACTGCCTCGTTCTTTTCTTCAAGGTTACGGGCTTCGAGCTGCGCGCGCTGATCCTCGAACCGTTTCATGTTGGCCGGTGTGGCCCGCAGAGCCTTGCCACGAGCCAACAGGTAATTGCGGCCGAAGCCGTCCTTGACGCGGACTTTCTCGCCCATCTGGCCGAGCTTCGCGACGCGTTCGAGCAAAATGACATCCATGGGTCTTCTCCTATGTTCGATCAGGGGGTGGGATTAAACGGGGCAGGCGGCGGCGCGCCGCGATCGCGAAGTCTGAAAAGCGTGTCGGCGATGCCGAGCAGCGCCAGTAGCGGCATGAGCCACAACAGCGCCAGCAGAACCAACAAATACAAGCCCGACAGTGCCGGCACGCGCCACGTCTTGCCGAGGGTCAGCATGTGTACGGTCGCAAGGCCGCTGAGAACAAAACCGGCGAACAGGGCACCGCTGAGAGCCGATCCGAAAAAGCCCATGAAGCCTGGCAGCAGACTGATGGCGACCGCCACGATCAACAGGGCGATCGTCTCACGCGGCATCTGCGTCGATGGAATGTACGGCCATGGCCGGGGGAGACGGCCAGACAGTGCGACTGCCTTTGCCGCCAGCCAGAGATTGGCCGCGATCATCGGCACGAAGGACGCGCCGGCGGCATAGGGAACGAATTGTGTCAGGATGTTCGCCAGATCGTCGGCGGTCATGCCGCTCGGAAGGGCCGGCATCGGTATGTTGGTTCGCCCACCGCCTGCCATCAGGCTCGCCAGGGCGCGGCGCATGACGGTGCTGTAGGTGTCATAATCGCCGGCGATGGCGATGGCGCCCCCAAATGTCACCAAGGCCGCTGTCACGGCGATCCACATCACGATACGGCCGACCGGGTACCATTCGGTATGGTTCTGTTCATCGGTGCGCCCCAGTAACGCCAGATAGGCGATCCACCAGGCCGGAAGCGCGGCGCCGGCGGCGAAGGCAACGCCCGCGATCGGCTTCAAGGCGATGGCGATCGCCGCCGCACCGACGGCGCTGGCGACGAGGCCGGCCTTATGATTCCAGCCCAGGGCGGCGATGAAAACGGGAAGCGGCGCGACGTAGGACAGCAGCAAGCCCAGCGGCGATCCGGTGATCACCACTGAAAACAAGAGGGCGGACACAAGGCCCGCGCCGATGCCGACGACTGGAAGCACGTTGTTCGTCCCGCTGTCCCGCTGCTCATGCGATCGCTCCGAAGGGGCGATCGCGGCAGGGTGAGAGGCCTAGGCCTCAACCCACCCGGAGGAATTTCACCACCGGGCGACGTTGTCAAAGGATGCAGCGGCGTTCGCGCCGCTGATCGATATTAGCTGATCACGTAGGGCAGTAGACCGAGGAAGCGGGCGCGTTTGATCGCCTGGGCGAGTTCGCGCTGCTTCTTGGCCGAAACGGCGGTTATGCGCGACGGCACGATCTTGCCACGCTCGGAGATGTAGCGCGAAAGCAGGCGCACATCCTTATAGTCGATCTTTGGAGCGCCTGCGCCGGTGAAGGGGCAGGACTTGCGGCGGCGGAAGAAGGGGCGGCGGGCGCCTTGGCTGGTCGACATACTCAGATCTCCTCTGCCGCGGCCGCGGGGGCTTCGTCACGAGGGCGGCGCGGGCCACGATCACCCCGATCGCCGCGATCACGGTCGCCACGGTCGAAGCGGTCACCCCCGCCACCTGGACCCCGATCGAAACGATCGCCCCGTTCCTCGCGGTCACGCTTCTGGAGCATGGCGGACTGCCCTTCCTCGAGCTCCTCGACCCGGATGGTCATGAAGCGCAGGACGTCCTCGTTGATGCGCATCTGCCGCTCCATCTCGAACACGGCCGTTGCCGGCGCGTCGATGTTGAGAAGCGAGTAATGCGCCTTGCGGTTCTTCTTGATGCGGTAGGCCAGGGTCTTGACCCCCCAGTATTCGGTCTTCGTCACCTTGCCGCCATTGGCTTCGATAACGCCCTTGAACTGCTCGACAAGGGTTTCGACCTGCTGCGCGCTGACGTCCTGCCGCGCGAGCATCGTATGCTCGTAAAATGCCATGAGGCTTCCTCTGTTCACGTTGCGCAGCCCCGGCGCGGAGCCCTTCGAGCGCCTGAGAGGAGCCCGAGAAGGTAGTCGAAGGCGGAGACACCGGACGTCGGATGGCGAGCCATCCCATGCAAAAGCATCGTCCATTCAGCCCCCGGCCGGAGCTTGCAATATGCGCGGCATACAAGGGTTGAGAGCCAAGCGCAAGAAGGAAGCGAAGGACGCGGGACTGTTTCCAGCCCTTATCCTGTCAGCTTTCAGGTTCTTGTTCCGACTCCGGTCTCGCCTCAGGCGGCGGCCGTCGCCATCGGCGGCACCGCATCGGCCAATCCCATCCGCTGTGCGACGCCTCGGCCATACGCTGGATCACACTTGTAGAAATGGTCGATCTGGCGCTTCACGATCTCAAGGGGCACGCCCTGCATGGCATCGCGGATATTATCGAACAGCCGGCTCTGCTGTTCCGCCGTCATCAACCGGAACAGGATGCCGGGCTGGCTGTAATCGTCATTGCCGACGCGGTGGTTGTAACGATCCGCATCGCCGGAAATCTTCAAGGGCGGTTCCTTGAATTCCGGCCGTTCGGTAGGTCCGTTAAACGAATTCGGCTCGTAATAGGCGTCCGGATTGCCGGTGTCGTTCCGGAAGAAGCGCATCGATCCGTCCTTGTGGTAATGATGGACGGCGTTTTTCGGCGCGTTGACCGGAAGGGCTTCGTAATGCGTCCCAAGGCGATAGCGGTGAGCGTCGGCATACGAAAAGATGCGTGCCTGAAGCATCTTGTCCGGCGAAAAACCGATGCCAGGCACAATGTTGGAAGGCGAGAACGCGACCTGCTCAATTTCGGCGAAGTAATTGTCGGCGTTGCGGTTCAACTCAATGATGCCGACATCAATCAGGGGATAGTCGGCGTGCGGCCAGACCTTGGTGAGGTCGAAGGGGTTGTAGGGCGTCCTGTCCGCTTCGGCTTCCGGCATCACCTGGATTTGCATGCGCCAGCGCGGAAACTGTCCACCCTCGATCGCGCCGAACAAGGCCTCCTGATAAGTCTCGCGCGAGCGGCCGATCTCGGCAGAGCTTTCGGCATTCGTGTAATGCTGATGGCCCTGCATGGTCTTGAAGTGGAACTTGACCCAGAACCGCTCATTGGCCGCATTGATCATCGAGAAGGTGTGGCTGCCATAGCCGTTCATGTGCATCGGGCTGGTCGGGCAACCCCGGTCGGACATCAGGATCGTGACCTGGTGGAGACTTTCCGGCGAAAGCGACCAGAAATCCCACATCGCCGTTGGCGAGCGCATGTTGGTGCGCGGATGACGCTTCTGAGTGCGGATGAAATCAGGGAACTTCATCGGATCGCGCACGAAGAACACCGGCGTATTGTTGCCGACGATGTCCCAGTTGCCCTGCTCGGTATAGAATTTGAGCGAGAACCCACGCACGTCGCGCTCGGCATCGGCCGCGCCGTTCTCGCCGGCGACCGTCGAGAAGCGCATGATCATGTCAGTCGTCTTGCCGACGGCGGAAAAGATCGCGGCGCGGGTAAAGCGCGAGATGTCGTGCGTGACGGTCAGCGTGCCGTGGGCGCCCCAGCCCTTGGCGTGGACCACGCGCTCGGGAATGCGTTCGCGGTTTTGATGAGCCAGCTTTTCGATGAGCTGGTAATCCTGAAGCAGCAGCGGTCCGCGCGCTCCGGCCGACAGAGAATTCTGGTTGTCGACGATGGGCGCACCGGCAGTAGTGGTCAGAACTGGCTTATCGGTCATCTGTTTGTTCCCCGCTTCGATCTGGCAGCATTAGAGGCAGGAATTACGCAAATCAAATCGTATTCGCGTGAGCCTAGATGAACCCGGGCGAGGGTCCTCAGCCCTTCTTCACCAGTGCTTCCTCCCCAGCCGACCAGCCTCCTTTGGCGCCTCATCGGCAAGAACAGTGTAAAGCATCTTCACGGATCGTAATCGACGGTTTTTAAAGCATGTTTCGCAAGCAAGGACGACATTCGCTTCGGGAAAAAGCTCCAGACGGTGCCGGATCCTATCGCCGGGCGGCGAGCACCAGGCCGCCGACGATCAGCACGATGCCGGCGACTTGCAGCAGGCCTGGAACCTCGCCGAGTACGGGAACGGCAAGCAGCGTTCCGGCCACGGGGATCAGCGGTGGAAACCGTCCGACTACGGAGGCGCCGAGCACGCGCGCGGCCCAGCCCCAGATCCAGAGGCCGACGATGACGTTCAGGACGCCTTGGTTCAAGGCGTGCATCACCACCACCCACCATGGCGCGATATCGAAGCCACGAAAGTACAGGGCGACATAGATCGGGAGATACAGCATGGACAGCACGGAAACGACAGCCGTCGCCTTCAAGCCGTCGATCTTCCAGTACTGGATCGCCAGAGGGTAGCCGCCCCAGACCAAGCCGACGATCAGAAAGCAAAGATCGCCCCACAGGACCCCGGATGCGGCACTCGCGCTGCCATACCACGCCAGCGCCGCCAGCCCCGACAGGACCAGGGCAACGCCGATCACCAGGTTGCGACTGATCGTTGCACCGAAAAGCAGGACGCTACCGACGATGCCGATGATCGTCACAACGCCGGGCCCGATCGTCGCACCATGCGCCGCCGGCGCCATCGACAACCCGGTGATCATGAAATAGCTCATCGGAAAGCCGCTCATGACTGTCAGGGCAAGGCCGCGGCCCCAACCGATGCCTGCGCAGTCGCGCAATCCCCGGCTCAGGCCTCCCGCGAAGAAGACCGGCAGCAGGATCGTGCCGGCGGTGACGAATCTCAGCGCCAGCAGATCGTGGTTGGAAAGGCCGTTCAGCAAGCCGTGGCGGCTGATCGCGAAATTGGCGCCGTAGATGAGCACGCAGCCCAGCATGCCGAGGCTGGCGAGCAGGCGCTGGCGCCGCTGCCTTGCATCGGATTCCGTCGGGGATGCGTCCGCGTTTCGATCGAGCATGCTTTTTCCGCCTGGCCGATGTCTTCCGCCTGGCCGATGTCTTGACAGGTCACGATCGTGGCGCGAAGTGCCTTCACCGCATGGCTGTTTCGCGTCGGCGGGCCGGAGGCGCCAACATTCCGCGCTATCGGTCGTCGGGGTTAGCTATCGCGCGGCTTTCAGGGCGCCCATGCCGGCATAAAGCGCCTGCGTCCCCAGTTCTTCCTCGATGCGGATCATCTGGTTGTATTTGGCGGTGCGGTCCGAGCGGGCGAGGGAACCAGTCTTGATCTGTCCGCAATTGGTGGCGACGGCTAGATCCGCGATGGTTGAATCCTCGGTTTCGCCCGAGCGATGCGACATCACCGAGCGATAGCCGGCACGGTGAGCCATGTCGACGGCGGCGAGGGTCTCCGTCAGGGTCCCGATCTGGTTGACCTTGATCAGGATGGCATTTGCGGTGTTTGTCGAGATGCCGCGCGCCAGGCGCGTGACGTTTGTGACGAAAAGGTCGTCGCCCACAAGCTGGCACCGATGGCCGATGGCCTCGGTCAGCATCTTCCAGCCATCCCAATCGTCCTCCGACATGCCGTCCTCAATGGACGAGATCGGATAATCCGCGACGAGTGAAGCGAGATAGGCGACCTGCTCGTTGATGGAGCGTGTCGTGTTCTCGCCGTCATAGACATAAGCGCCGTTCCTGAACATCTCGGTCGCGGCGCAGTCGAGGGCGATGTAGACATCCTTGCCGGGCGTAAAGCCGGCGCTTTCGATGGCCTGCATCACGAAGTCGAGCGCCGCTTTGGCCGATGGGAGATTGGGCGCGAAACCGCCTTCATCGCCAACATTGGTATTGTGGCCGGCCTGCTTCAGCGCCTTCTTCAGCGTGTGGAAGATTTCCGAACCCCAACGGATCGCTTCCGAGGCGGAAGGCGCACCGTATGGCATCACCATGAATTCCTGAAAGTCGATCGGATTGTCGGCATGTACGCCGCCATTGACGATGTTCATCATCGGCACCGGCAGAATGCGGGCCTGCGTGCCGCCGACGTAGCGATAGAGCGGCAGGCCGGACGTGTCGGCGGCGGCCTTTGCCACGGCCAGGGAAACGCCGAGAATGGCGTTGGCGCCAAGCCTTGCCTTGTTATGCGTGCCGTCGAGTTCGATCATGGCCTCGTCGATGGCGACCTGATCCTCGGCATCCATGCCGACGATGGCCTCGGCGATGGCATCGTTGACGGCAGCGACGGCCTTGAGCACGCCCTTGCCGAAGTAGCGGTCGGCATCGCCATCGCGCAGTTCGACCGCCTCATGAGCGCCTGTCGACGCGCCCGATGGCACCGCCGCCCGGCCAAAGGAACCATCCTCGAGCACCACATCAACCTCGACCGTCGGGTTGCCGCGACTGTCGAGAATCTGGCGGCCGGTGATATCGATGATCTCGGTCATGTCGGGTTCCCTCAGGCGGCAGGCGGTGACATCAGGCTGAACTTGGTCGACGTGGCGCGGTTCTAGCCAAGACGCCTTGCAAGGGAAAGCGCTTAAGTGATGTGCCGTGGAGAAGGAGGGCCGACGCTCGCGTTTCTTTGTCAGGGCGACAGGGCCGATGTTCCGGGCTATGAGGCGCCGACCATTTGGGAGCCGACTCCATGACCATCGACACCTCGACCTTGCAACTTGGCCACGCGACTGCTCTGCCGAAATCACCGGAAGAGGCTCGGCTCGACCGGGTGCCGAACCCTCATGAGGGCACGTCCTATCTGGCGCGTTTCACCTGTCCCGAATTCACTTCGATCTGCCCGGTCACGGGCCAGCCCGACTTCGGCATCCTGGTCATCGATTATCTGCCGGGCCAGTGGCTGGTGGAGTCTAAATCTCTGAAGCTTTACCTCAATGCCTTCCGCAATCACGGCGCCTTCCATGAGGATTGCACGGTCGGCATCGGCAAGACGCTGGTCGATCTGTTGGAGCCGGAATGGTTCCGGATCGGCGGCTACTGGTATCCACGCGGCGGCATACCGATCGACGTGTTCTGGCAGACCGGCGAACCGCCCAAGGGCCTGTGGGTGCCTGATCAGGGCGTCGCGCCCTATCGCGGTCGCTGAATACACTTTGCCGATCAGTTCGATCGCTTGAGCTTCAAGACGACCGGCGTCGTCAGGCCGAGCATCGCGACGCCCGCGGCAAAGATCAGGATCGCGCCTGTGGTGCCGAAGGCGGTGAGCATCAGGCCCAGCAGGACAGGACCAATGGCATGGCCGCAGAAAAGCGCGCAGGCAAACAGTGCCATGGCCGAGCCGCGCGCCGTCGGGGCGATTTCAGTCGCCTGCGCCTGATAGGTGCCGTGCAGCAGGAAAAAGCCGAAACCCTGGCACAGAAACAGGGGGATGGCCGTCCACCAGGGCAGGCCCGGTAGAGAAAATACGACATAGGCCATCGCCATCGTCAGGCCGCCGACGATCGTCATGCGGGCAGGCCCGAGATGGCGAACCAGCGGTCCGATGGTCAGTCCGTAGACCAGCCCGCCCGCACCCGATGCCCCGATGACCAGGCCGGCCTCGAACGGGCCGACGCCCGAACGTTCGGCCAGGATCGCAGCGACGAAGGGCGGCATTCCAAAAACAAGGCTGCCTTCCAGGATGACGAGGCCATACAGAAGCTTCGCCTTGGGATTGGCGAAGACGTGACCGTAATTCTCGGCCGCGCTCCGCAGGCTGAGCGGCGGGCGCACCGCGTTCGGAAGCGGCTTCAGAACCATGAACGTGATGAGAGCGGCGGCCGCAGCAAGAATGGCGGCCGTGTCCATCACGCCGCGCCAGCCGACGAACTGCGCGATCAGACCGGAACAGGTGGCGCCGGCCATCTGCCCGAAGATCATCAGGACGAGGAACCGGCCAAGCGCCACCTGGCGTTCTGCAAATGGCGCACGGTCGCCGATGGCGGCCATGGCTACCGGAATGATGCCGCCGGCGGCAATGCCCGTCATGGCCCTCAGCGCTACAAGCGTGCCGAAGGACCAGGCGAGACCGGCCAGCACCGACAGGACGGCCAGCACTACGAGCGAGACCTTGATCGTCCTGATCTTGCCGGCTGAATCGGCAATTGCGCCGATCACCGGCTGGCCGACGGCATAGGCGAAGGAGAACGCCGTCGTCATCAGCGCCACGTTATGCACGCTGGTCTGAAACTCGGTCGCCAGTGTCGGCACCAGCGGATCGAGAATGCGCATCGTGAACGTGCTCGCAAAGCCGCAGGCACCCAGCACCAGAATGACCTGACGAAGGTCACGCGGCGGGGGCGGGGCCGTCAGCTTTTCGGAACCGTGTTCCGGCGCAGTTGCGATCGGTGGCTCTACAACAACGGGAACGATATTCATCCAGCAGTTTTGACCTGCTTTGCGAGCAGATCAAAGGCCATAAGCTCTGCGATGAGCGCATGGAAGTCCCGCAGGGGAACCATGTTGGGACCGTCCGAAGGGGCCTTATCCGGATCGGGATGGGTTTCGATGAACACGCCGGCCACGCCGACGGCGACGGCCGCGCGAGCCAGCACGGGCACGAATTCACGCTGACCGCCCGAGGATTCGCCCTTTCCGCCCGGTTGCTGGACCGAATGCGTTGCGTCGAAAATGACAGGTGCGCCGGTGCTGGTCGCCATGATCGGCAGCGAGCGCATGTCGCTGACGAGGGTATTGTAGCCAAACGACGCTCCTCGTTCCGTCACCATCACATTCGGATTGCCGGCGTCGACAATTTTCGCCGCGACATTCTTCATGTCCCAGGGCGCAAGAAACTGGCCTTTCTTCACGTTCACGACGCGGCCTGTTGCGGCAGCGGCCAGCAGGAGGTCGGTCTGGCGGCAAAGGAAGGCGGGAATTTGCAACACGTCCACGACCGCCGCCACGGGCGCGCAGTGAGCGACCTCATGGACATCTGTCAGAACCGGCAGTCCCGTGCGTTCACGGATTTCGGCGAAGACGGGGAGGGCGGCGGCAAGCCCCATCCCGCGCTGGGCATTGCCGCTCGTGCGGTTCGCCTTGTCGAACGAGGTCTTGAAGACCAGCCCGATTCCCAGGCTTGTCGCGATATCCTTGAGCGCTAAAGCCACCTCCAGCGCGTGATCCCGACTTTCCATCTGGCAGGGGCCGGCGATGACGCTCAGCGGCAGCGCATTGCCGAACCGGACGGAACCGGCGGAGACGATCGCGTTGGCTGGCATATGACGGGCTCCACCGCGAAACGAATGGTGAGCGCGCAGGGATTCGAACCCTGGACCTACAGATTAAAAGTCCGTTGCTCTACCAACTGAGCTACGCGCTCGTTTCGCGGTCGCTGCAATACGAGGGCTGGCGCGCAACGTCAACGGGGCCAGGCTTTTTTCGGCTTTCCAAAGGGATCGCGGCACGCATCGCAGCTGATTGCGGTATCGATGCCGCTAAAGCAAGCAAATGCCACCCAAACCACGATTGTGCGCAGCATCTCTGCGCCGTTGCGGAAAACTTGGCAATTTCAAGCCATTCGTTTTCGGCCATGATGCCGCCCTAACGATGGGAGAGACGGATGTTCACGCTGAACGAACTCGAGGCGGCGACACGGTTGGTCCATGCCTGCTTCGAAGGCACGCCGCAATATGCCTGGCCGCTGCTGCGCCAGCGTCTCGGATGCCATGTCTGGGTCAAGCACGAGAATCATACACCGGCCGGAGCATTCAAGGTCCGCGGCGGAATCGTCTATTTCGAACAGCTCATGCGCGAGCATCCGGATACGAAAGGCGTGGTCTCGGCGACGCGGGGCAATCACGGTCAAAGCCTCGCCTATGCCGGCGCCAAGTATGGCGTCCAGGTCAAGATCGTTGTCCCGCGCGGTAATTCATCCGAGAAAAATGCAGCCATGCAGGCGTTCGGTGCCGAGCTCATCGAACATGGCGCCGATTTCGACGAGGCACGGGCAAGGGCAGCGGATATCGCGGCGGAACAAGACCTCGTTTTCGTGCCGTCGTTCCATCCGGCCCTCGTCGCCGGCGTCGCGACCTATGCTTATGAATTGCTGACCGCAGTGCCCGATCTCGATACCGTCTATGTGCCGATCGGCCTGGGGTCGGGGATTTGCGGCCTGATCCGCACGCGCGACCTCCTCGGTCTCTCGACGAAAATCGTCGGTGTCGTTTCGCAGAACGCGGCCGCCTATGCCTTATCCTTCGCGCAAGGCCGCGTCGTCGAAACCAATTCTGCACGGACCTTCGCCGACGGGATGGCGGTGCGCGTTCCATCTGCCGAGGCCCTGGAAATCATATGCGGCGGCGCCGACAGGGTCATTCAGGTCAGCGACGACGAGGTGGCGTCTGCCATCCGCGTGCTCTACAGCGACACGCATAATCTCGCGGAGGGTGCCGGAGCCGCGCCACTTGCAGGACTGATGCAAGAAAAGGAGCACATGCAGGACAAGCGTGTCGCAGTGATCCTGTGCGGGGGAAATATCGACGCTCCCGTCTTTGCCCAGGTGCTAGCCGGGCGCACTCCGCAAGTCGCATGAACATCGATGCGCCCTTCCAGAAGCTGAAAACCGACAATCACATGATGGACCGTTCCATGACTGACGCGCGACTGGCCTATCTGGCCGAACTCGAGAAGAAGGTCCTGTGGCTGTCGACCTGGATGATCCACAACGCCAATCATCTTCGGGCGTCGAGCGATGGGGTCAAGGTTGGAGGGCATCAGGCCTCGTCCGCGTCGATGGCGACGATCCTGACCTCGCTCTATTTCGCGGCGCTTCGGCCTGAAGATCGGGTTGCGGTCAAGCCACACGCGTCGCCGGTCTTCCATGCGATCAACTATCTCGTCGGATTGCAGACGCGCGAGAAACTCGAAAACTTTCGCGGCTACAAGGGCGCGCAATCCTATCCGTCTCGCACCAAGGATATCGACGATGTCGATTTCTCCACGGGTTCGGTCGGGCTCGGCGTGGCGCAGACGCTGTTCGCCAGCCTGACGCAGGACTACGTCAAGGCCCATGGCTGGGCGAAGGACTTGCCCGAAGGCAAGATGATCTCACTCGTTGGCGACGCCGAGATGGACGAGGGAAACATCTTCGAGGCGCTGCTTGAGGGCTGGAAGCACGGCGTCCGCAACACCTGGTGGGTGGTCGACTACAACCGCCAGAGCCTCGATGCCGTGATCCGCGAGGGCCTATGGGAGCGGTTCGAGGCGATCTTCCGGGCCTTCGGCTGGGATGTGGTCATTCTCAAGCATGGCGCTTTGCAGGAGGCGGCTTTCGCCGAGCCGGGCGGCGAGGCCCTGCGCGAGTGGATCGACACCTGCCCGAACCAGCTTTATTCGGCGCTGACCTATCAGGGTGGTGGGGCTTGGCGCAAACGGTTGCTGGACGATCTCGGTGATCAGGGGGCGCTGACCAAGCTGATCGAGAGCCGCAGCGACGCCGAACTCTCCGACCTCATGACCAATCTCGGCGGGCACGATCTGCCGAGCCTTGTCGCCGCCTTCGAGGAGGCCCGCAAGCACGATCGCTGCGTCTGCTTTCTGGCCTATACGATCAAGGGCAAGGGCTTGCCGCTTCAGGGCCACAAGGACAATCACGCCGGGCTGCTGACGCCGACGCAGCTCGATTCGTATCGCAAGGCCGCCAACGTGCGCGAAGGTCACGAATGGGAGAAATTCGAGGGCCTGGCATTGCCGCCCGGCGCTCTTGAACGGTTCCTCGCTGACGTTCCGTTTTTCGCGAAAGGCCGCCGCCGTTTCGACTCGGCGCGCATTCCGGTGCCGGACGCGCTGGCTTTTCCCAAGCAGCCATCCATGTCGACGCAGGGCGGCTTCGGGCTGATCCTGAACGAGATCGCCCGCGAGGATACAGCCCTTGCCAGCCGCATCGTGACGACGGCACCGGATGTCACGGTTTCGACCAACCTCGGCGCCTGGGTGAACCGGCGGCAGCTCTATGCGCGGCAGTCGATGGCCGATGTTTTCAAGCGCGAGCGCATCCCGTCGACGTATTCGTGGGAGTTCGCGCCGTCGGGACAGCATATCGAGCTCGGAATTGCCGAAAACAACCTGTTCATCGCGCTATCGGCGCTCGGGCTTTCGCACTCGATCTTCGGCGAGCGTCTGCTGCCGATCGGCACACTCTACGATCCATTCATCGCGCGCGGTCTCGATGCGTTGAATTACGCCTGTTACCAGGATGCGCGCTTCCTGCTGGTGGCGACGCCATCGGGTGTCACGCTCGCGCCCGAGGGCGGCGCGCATCAGTCCATCTCGTCCCCGCTGATCGGCCTGGCGCAGGACGGGCTGCTCTCGTTCGAGCCGGCCTTCGTGGACGAACTCGCGGTGATGATGCGCTTTGCCTTCGATTACATGCAGCGCAGCGACAAATCCGACGGTACCGGCACCGATCCGTCCGGAAGCTCGAAATGGCTGCGCGACGAGACCGGAGGATCGGTCTACCTGCGCCTGTCGACGCGTCCGGTCTCGCAGCCGCAGCGCGAGATGACCGACGGCCTGAAAAACGAAATCATCGCTGGCGCGTACTGGATGCGCCGTCCTGGGCCGAATGCCAGCGTCGTCGTCGCCTATACGGGCGTGATGGCGCCGGAAGCGATCGAGGCGGTGGGGCTGCTGGCGGAGGACCGGCGCGATGTGGGGCTGCTTGCCGTGACATCGGCGGACCGGCTGAATGCGGGATGGACGGCGGCGCAGCGCGCCCGCGAGGCGGGCGACGAAAGCGCGTTGTCCCATGTCGAGGCGCTGCTTGGCGAAATCCCGCGGGGCTGCGCGCTCGTCACCGTCTGCGATGCGCATCCCGCAACGCTCGGCTGGCTCGGATCGGTCCATGGACACCGCACGCGCTCTCTTGGTGTGGAGCATTTCGGGCAGACGGGAACTGTGCAGGATCTTTACCGGCATTTCGGGATCGATGCCCAAGGTATCCTGCGGGCCGCCGCTGCGATGGCTCCCGGTCGTCCGCTGCGCTGGCTCCAGCCGTCCTGAAGCCCATCGTGTCGCGTTTTGCTTGACGTCGCCCGGCCGGCCTTGGCACGAGGATCGTCATGGCAGATGCAGCGACCAGGGGAATGAAAGGTGCCGGGGCCAGCGTGCCGGTGGATACCCTCTGGCGCGACTGGAGCGCGGCGGTCTGTCTGATCGCCGGCGCGATCTCCACCGTGCTGTTCGCCTTCGTGGTTGCGATGGACCCCTATGGCCTGCTGCCATCGGCGCGGGCGGCACCCCGGCCGCTGATGGATATCAACCAGCGTTACATGTATCCACAGGTGATCCGTAGCGGGCGGTTCGATGCGGCGATCCTGGGCACTTCGACCCTGAGGCTCGTCGATCCTCAGCGCCTGTCGCGCGAAACCGGAGCCGCTTTCGCCAACCTCGCCATGAACGCCGCGACGCCCTGGGAGCAGGTGCAGCTTGCAGGACTTTTCATCCGACGCATTCCACAGCCCAGGGCCGTCATCTGGGGGCTTGAGACAAGCTGGTGCGAGGCGGACGCGACCACGCCGGCCAAGCGCCTGACGCCACGTCCTTTCCCGCCATGGCTTTACGATGAGCCAGGCTGGCTGGACACGCTGCGGACCTTCAACTTCACCAGCCTCGAGATCGCCGTGCGTATGGCGGGCTACCGGCTTGGTGCACGCGGGGAGCGCATTCGGCGGGATGGGTTCGAGATTTTCACGCCACCGGACGAGACTTACGATCCGGCCCGCGCGGCGCTGCATCTTTACAACGCCCATGGCGGGATCAAGCCGGACCTGACACCCATCGTCCCGGCCGTCAAACTCGACGCGGCGGAGATCGAACGCCTGCAATTTCCCGCGCTCACCTGGCTGGACGATACGCTGTCAAATCTGCCGGCCGAGGCCCGCCGCATCCTCGTGCTCTCGCCGACCCATGTGGCGTCGCAGCCCCGGTCGGGCAGCCGCCACGATGCAAAGGACAGGCTTTGCAAGCAGCGGATCGCCGAGATCGCGGCACGCCGGAATGCGATCCTGGTCGATTACCGGATTCCTTCGGAAATCACGACGAAGGACGACAATTTCTGGGACCCGGCCCATTACCGCCTGCCGATCGCGGGGCGGATCGAAACCTTGCTGGGAAAACTCGTCTCCAGGGAGATTTCCACAAACATGTCCGCGAAGCTGGACCCTGCTGCGGACATTACGATGCCGGCCTCGCGTTAACGCCCGCTCAACCAAAACCAGTCATGTTTCCATCATGGTAGTGCGTCGCCGAGGCCTGCGTTCCTTCATGCTGACACTCGGCATCTACGCCGTCGCGTCGGCGGCCGTCGGCTATTTCGTGTTCCATGCCCATCATGGCTCTCGCGGTCTCGAGACCAAGGATCAAGTCCTGGCCGCGACAGAAGTCGTCAAGGCCGAACTTGCTGGGCTTGCGGCGGAACGGCAGCGCTGGGAACAGCGCGTCGCTCTCGTGCGTTCGGATGCGATGGATAAGGATATTCTCGATGAGCGAGCGCGGGCCGTGCTGGGACGAGTCCACCGAAACGACGTCGTGATCATGGGTCGCTAGGGAACTTTCCCAAACCGGTTTGGCGTGACATTGGTCACAGACGCATCAATTAACTGATATCAAGTTAAATTTGATAAGTTGATCCATATCAATGATTTAGGTCATGGTGCGCTGCACTACTACCCCCCTCGTCAAGTGCGGGCGGATGGGCTACACCTTGCGTCCTCGATGTTGTCGCGACGCTCGGAGTTCGTTCATGGCCGTTCCCCAGAAAGCCAAGCCGGTCGCCCGGAATTCGCAGAAGGGCGCCGTGAAGGCGGCCGCCAACACGCCCACATTCACCCGTGACGAGGAGCTTCACGCCTATCGCGAGATGCTGCTGATCCGTCGTTTCGAGGAAAAGGCCGGCCAGATGTATGGTATGGGTCTGATCGGCGGCTTCTGTCATCTCTATATCGGCCAGGAAGCCGTGGTCGTCGGTATGCAGATGGCGACGAAATCCGGCGATCAGGTGATCACCGGCTATCGTGATCATGGTCATATGCTCGCCTGCGGCATGGAAGCGCGCGGGGTGATGGCCGAGCTCACGGGGCGCCGGGGCGGCTTGTCGAAAGGCAAGGGCGGCTCGATGCATATGTTCTCCAAGGAAAAGCACTTTTTCGGGGGCCACGGCATCGTCGGCGCTCAGGTTTCGCTGGGCGCAGGTCTCGGTTTCGCCAACTGGTATCGCGGCAACGACAATGTGGCGCTGGCGTATTTCGGCGACGGCGCCGCCAATCAGGGTCAGGTCTACGAGAGCTTCAATATGGCGGAGCTTTGGAAGCTGCCGGTCGTGTTCATCATCGAAAACAACCGCTATGCCATGGGCACGTCGGTCAACCGGGCTTCGGCCCAGACCGATTTTTCGCGGCGCGGCGTCTCGTTCAACATTCCCGGCGAGAAGGTCGACGGCATGGATGTGCGCGCGGTGCGCGACGCCGGTCAGCGGGCCGTGGCGTTCGCGCGCTCGGGGCAGGGGCCATACATCCTGGAAATGATGACCTACCGCTACCGTGGGCATTCCATGTCCGATCCGGCGAAATACCGTTCCAAGGACGAGGTCCAGCGCATGCGCGAGGAGCATGATCCGATCGAGCAGGTAAAGGGCCGCCTGACACGCGATCTCAAGATGCCCGAGGACGAACTCAAGAAGATCGACGCTTCGGTCCGCGAGATCGTCAACGACGCCGCCGAATTCGCCACGCAGGATGCCGAGCCGGACGCATCCGAGCTTTATACCGACATTCTTCTCGAGGTTTGAGGCATGGGCATGGGTTTGCTCGCCCGCCGTATCATGAGCGAGCAACCCAAACCTGCCGGCTCGCGGATTCCACACCCTTAAACGCTTTCAACCGTTCAGGCTTTCGCACATGCCGATCGACATTCTCATGCCCGCCCTGTCGCCGACC
>JAESGE010000133.1_pt1 | contig 53643 bp, 50 predicted proteins | sample 9269601 | NCBI WGS metagenome assembly JAESGE01 (sample SAMN14515569, study PRJNA621662) | algae metagenome | isolation source: Tolypothrix brevis GSE-NOS-MK-07-07A and co-occurring heterotrophs from wet... | place: USA: Grand Staircase Escalante National Monument, Utah | collected 2006-04-16
CTCCTGGAGCCCATCGGAAACATACCGCCAGCCGAAGCCGAAGAGCGGTACTACGCCATGCTGGACGAACCAGCCATGGCCGCATAACTTAAGCAAATGGCCTCCGGCAAACCCGGAGCGGTTCAGTTCAGGAAATGCTGGAGCGACGTAATCCTAAAATGTCAGGCGCGAAGCTCGTCAGCAGCCCTCTCTTGCTGGCGGGAATTGCGAGGTGCGCATGCGGCGCATCAATGACCTTGGGCACCGGAACTGGAAAGCTCGGCAAGGTCTACCGTTATTATCGGTGCAGTAGCGATGCTAGAGGTACAAATCTGGGTGCATCCGCCGATGAGGGGGAGAGGAGTTGTAGTCGACCCCGCGTAGCGGAGAACGATCTGGACACCCTTGTGCTAGAGCAGGTGAGGGATCAGGTGCTGTCCCACGACCGCCTGATCGAGCTCCTAACCCGATTGCGAGACAGGGAGATGTTAGCGAGAGAACAAGAGAATGTACTTGTCCCTCAGCTCAGGGCGCGGGTGAATGCAGCGGAAACAGCGCTCAATGGGCTGATTTCTATCGCTAAGCAAGTGCCATCGATAAGCGACCAGCGACCGTACCAAGAGCAGGTATCCGCGGTGTCGGTCGAACTCAGGGCGGCCAATCAAGCGCTCTCCGACCTGCTCCGGCGTACCTACGATCATGCTGAAGGCATCACACCGGAAAGTGTCGATCTCTTCCGCAATGATATGTTGGAGCTGTTATTCGGGGACAACAGAGCCGTAGCCAAAATCTACCTCAGCACCATTGTGGCTGTGGTGATCGTCGGCAAAAATCACATAGATATCCAGGGACACATATCAGACCTAGCCGTGGGCATCGATCGAGCGAAGGAAAGCCTGCTAGAACCGTCTACCCCAGGGGTTCGCACATATGAACGCAGATGGCGGAAGAGGTGTCCGCTTGTTTACAGCATTTAGTGAAAATGCCGTCACCAGCCACTAGATTTTGTGCTTCTTCCGCTTACATAGCCCTATGACTTTAGGCCAAATTTTATGGCATGGGGAGTATATGGCGCGACACAAGTTGACTGAGAAGCGGTGCAAGGATCTGACCGAAAACGGAATCTACTCTGATGGCGATGGGTTGTACCTGCGCGTTCGGCCAGGCGGCTCCAAACAATGGCTTTTCGTTTACAGATGGCAGGGCAAACGCGCCGAGCTCGGGCTGGGCGGCTACGGCAGCGGCACCGCGCCCGTTTCTCTCGTGCTGGCACGCCGTAAGGCCGAGTCCATCCGCGTCCAGCTGGCCGGCGGAGAAGATCCGAAGGCGGACAGGAAAACCGGCGTCACGTTCTTCGAAGTGATGGAGGACGTCATCAAGGTCAAGACAAAGTCCGGAAAAAACGAAAAGCATCGCCAGCAATGGGCGATGACTCTACGCGAATATGCCAAGCCACTGCACGACCTCGAGGTGGCCAAGGTAACAATTGACGACGTGCTGCGGACGGTGGCGCCGATGTGGGAAACGACGCCAGAGACTGCTGACCGCACTAGAATGCGTATTGCCGCAGTTATGGATGCCGCGAAGGCGAGGGGGCTATACAAGGGCGACAACCCTGCGGCATGGCGTGGCGGATTGGAAACACTCCTACCGGCGCGCAAGAAGCTTTCGCGCGGCCATCATGCCGCCCTCGACTACAAAGACGTGCCTGCCGCCATGAAGACGTTGCGCGAGTCCGCTGCCGTGTCTGCGCGTGCTGTGGAGTTTGCGTGTTTGACAGCGTGCCGTTCTGGCGAAGTTCGCGGCGCGATCTGGTCGGAGATTGATATGGCGGCGAAGGTCTGGACGATCCCGGCCGAACGGATGAAGGCCGCGGCAGAACATCGCGTTCCGCTGACCGATCGAGCCCTAACCATCCTTGCTGGACAAAAGCAGCGCGCCACGTCGCAGCTGGTATTCGAAGGCGGAAAGACGGGTGCCGCCATATCTGACACGGCTATGGTCAAGAGCCTACGTGCCGCATCGACCGACAAGACGGTAACCTTGCACGGACTGAGAAGCTCGTTTCGAGATTGGGCAGGGGATGAGACGCACCATCCGCGTGATGTCATCGAGATGGCATTGGCCCATACCGTCAAGGACAAGACGGAAGCTGCCTACCGTCGACAAGACGCGCTAGAAAAAAGGCGGATTCTCATGGATGATTGGGGAGGGTTCTGCGGGGGGTAGGTCGCACGGTCCCTATTGACAATTTTGTAAAAATCGTCTAGTATTTTTTGTTCAGACAAACAAATAAGAAAATCATATCACATATGTCAATGTACCAGATTTACAAATCGTGTCAACACCCGAAGGAGAGAAAATGGAAAAAGCCGCAAATGATAACAAACCCCGCCTGATGGCTCCCAAGGAAGCGGCGACGGCAACGAGCCTATCGCGCACACTTATCACCTTGATGGCGAGCGAAGGGGCATTCCCGCAACCCGTCAAGCTTGGCGAACGGCGAATTGCTTTTGTGCGTGCCGAAGTCGAGGATTGGATTGACCAGCGTATCGGCGCCCGCGAGGTCGCGGCATGAACATTATCAAAATTGCCGACGCCGATATCCCCACCGATATCATCGAACGCCTGAAGCCAATCGCCAGGGCATGCATTCAGAACCAGAAACTGCACAACATTCCTGACGTCGAACAATTCTTCCTCGACATGAGCAAGGAAGGTGTCGGCGACGCTGCAATCATCGTTGCGGCGCACGTTGCGACCGGCGGCGACGGTCACGGCGTCGCATACGGTACCGCCGCCGTTCGCCCGTTGCGGGATTGGGCCGAGCAGTACCGTCCCGAACTTTTAGAGACCTAGCCACCACCACCAAACAAGCACCAACCAACCGCCTGCCGGCGAACGTCGGCGGGACGGTCAACCATGGAAACACGAATGGCAATCAAGATACTAGACTACCGCCCGCACGATCCCGGCAAGGGCAACACAATCGCCCACGTAGATGTCGAATTTCCGTCCGGAGTTCGGATGTTCAACATGAAGCTCGTTCGATCGGCCGCTGGGATGCGGATCTATTCGCCATCCGCCTTCGGCACGGCGACTGCCACGTTTCCCGCCGCCCTGGCCAACGCAATGATCGCAGCGGCATCGCCGTTCGTTTCCGGAGAGATGACCACGAATGACCTTATCCATTAAATCAATAGCGGCAGCACTTGGTGGCGACGCCTACAGCGGCAACCGCGTGCTCTGCCCCGGTCCTGGCCATTCGCGGCACGACCGATCCCTATCGGTCATGTTCAACGCTGACGGAACGTTCGTCGCCAAATCTTTTGCTGGGGATGACTGGAAGGACTGCAGGGACCACGTGAAAGCGCGTCTCGGTCTTTCCGACGACAAGCCTGCACCGGTCATTGAGCCCTCGGTCGACGTTTCCTCCTTGGTTGACGTTGAGCGCCGCATCGAACGAGCCCGCTGCATTTGGCTAGACTCCGTGCCGATCGGCGGCACGCTGGCCGAGATCTACCTGACATCGCGCGGCCTAGCCTACGATGGCGATGCGCTGGCCTTCTACGCGCCTGCCCGTGCAATGGTCGCCCTGATGACGGACGCCACCACGGGCGAACCTTGTGGCGTTCATCGCACCTTCCTTGACGCCAACGGCGCCAAACTCGACAAGAAGATGCTTGGGCGTGCACGTGGCGCTGTCGTCCGCTTGTGGGACCATGAGGTTCCGTTCGGCCTGGCAGTCGGAGAGGGCATTGAAACGACGCTGGCGGCTGATTTCCGGCCGGCATGGGCGTGCCTGTCGGCCAATGGGCTGGCGACTCTGCCAGTCATCCCTCACGTGCTGTCACTGACCATATTCGCGGATAACGACGTAAAGGGCGCCGGCTTCAAGGCTGCGAACAGGTGCGGCGAACGCTGGCACGCTGGAGGCCGCGAAGTCACCATTGCGGCACCCATTGCCGCAGGCACCGACTTCGCCGACATGAAGGAGGCCGCGTGATGGCGCCACTGAAAGCGATAATCGCAAGGTCTGACCCCGGCCAGCCGTTCAAGCCGATCGCAGCGAATGACAACAAGGCTGACGACTCAATTGACGCGCAAAGCCTCATGGCGATGGAATTCGCGCCCGTGGACTACGTTGTCGATGGGTACGTGGCGGAAGGATTGACGATCCTCGCTGGGCGTCCGAAGTTGGGCAAGTCCTGGCTGGCGCTGGGAATGTGCGTAGCCGTCGCGACCGGAGGACAAGTCCTTGGCGTCGATTGCGAACAGGGTGACGCGCTTTACATGGCGCTGGAGGATAATCGCAGGCGATTGCAAGACCGCCTGGGCGTGGTCCTCTATCCCGAACACAGTCGACCAGACGTTTCTCGCCTCACAGTTCGCACGATTGCGCCGATGATAGGTGCAGGGCTTTTGGAAGAGCTGGACAAGTGGCGCACCGCGGCAAAAAGCCCGAAGCTGATTGTGATCGACACACTGGCCAAGGTTCGCCCGGCCAAGAAGGGCAATCAGGACAGCTACTCGGCAGACTATGAGGCGATTGCACCTCTGCAGCGCTACGCGAGTGAGCACAGGCTTGCTGTGATCGTCGTGCATCACGTCCGCAAAGCCGAAGCCGAAGACCCGCTGGAGGCTGTTTCCGGCACCAATGGCTTAACTGGTGCTGCCGACACGATCATGGTCCTGAACCGTAACCACGAGGGCGCGAAGCTCTACGGGCGCGGGCGTGACATCGAGGAAATCGAAAAGGCCATACGCTTCGACAAGGGCAGGTGGGAAGTTCTTGGTGACGCTGATGATGTTAAGCGCAGCGATCAACGACGGAAGGTGCTGGCTACACTAAAAGGCAGCGCGTCCCCTATGAAGCCCGACGAAATCGCACGTGAAACCGGGATGATTGTGGGAAGCGTCAATCAACAACTGAGGGCGCTGGTCAAGTCCGGTGACGCCGAGAAAATCGGATACGGCCAATATCTGGCTATCGTCCAGTAGCGCTCTAACCACCCCCATAAGAGTGGCAAGACCTATAAGTCTTATGACTTGTATCACTCTTATGGGGGGGTAGCGAACAGCACATATCCGAAACGATTGGAGCCGACTAATGACCAGCATTACAACAGCCAAATTGCAGGACATAGCTGATCGCCTTGCGCGCCTGGCGCCGTGCCATCGTGATCCAGAGCGCTATCACGAAGAGAAGAGTGAGTTAGTCAATGAACTCAGACAGTTAGCTGCGAACGACAACCGCAAGCCTAAGGTCAAGCGCTCGGGCTGGCTATAGGGCGCCCCTGGCACGGGTCCCAATCGCCTTCGGGCGGGTCAAGCGGGTCAGACAGCCCGGTATCTCGCGGGCTGCAAGGTTTTTTATTTGGCGTTTCCTTCCTTGCTGCTTTCGTGAAAACCCATACAATACAGGGGTTTTCGCCCGATTGAAGGCAGAGCAAAAAGGAAATTAGGCAAATGTCTAATCAAAATAAGGGGCATGAGGGCACTGGCCGCTGAAACCGCGTTTTCTCACATACCTGACATAGCCGCTGGCATTGCCGGCAAGCGCGGAAGACCGAAAAGGCGCCGCACCAACTGGGACACTTCAAATGACAAAAATCTCCACGCCTGAACCGGCCAACGACAACACGCGCGCACACGTCGCGCCAGTTATGGCGAAGGCACGGGCTGGTCGCCTGTTTCCTTCCGAGTTTGAGAACCTCCTTGCCGTCAACACCATCAACAGGATGGACGGCGTTTTCGCCGCAGCCGAGTCCGACCCTTGCTATTCGCGGGCGGAAGAAGGGCAGTTTGCACGAAGCGACGAAGACGGCCCAGGCGATTACATCGGGCGCTCGCCATCCGTCGAGGTCGAAGGCCGCAGCGCCGAGAAGCTAATCGAGGACTTCCATAACGGCCCGACGGCCTGGCACTCAGAAATAACGCCTTCCCGTCACGGCCGGTTCAAGTTCAATACGACCGGCATCATCATCGGGTATCGGTTGAACCGGATCCACAACGGTGACGAAACGCGAAACTACTGGGTGAAGCCGTCCAGCCCAAAACATCCCGACAATAAAGTGACCCCTCGTTACACGGCTCGTCGCGACCATCGCAGCGAAGCACCCGGTAAGACGAACGCGCACCACATCATCGTGCCCGCCAACGATAACTTCGACGCGCGCACCTGCGTCACTTGGCTGAAGGCTCGCATGGCGCCAGAGCATTTCGAAGCCGTCTATGATGTGACGGCAGGTCACGGCTTCCTTGAGATCGGCAGGTCGGGCGGCTTCAGTGGCAAGCAAGCCGAGGCCGTCGGCCGCGATCGTGTCGTTTCTGGTCTCCGTCAGTGCGCTAGATTGCTGGCCGAATGGGACGACGTGGACGAGGTGCACCCAAAACGCGCCGCCGGAATCTAATACTTAGAGGGGCCGCTTTCGAGTGGCCTTTTCTTTTCATCGCGGACGTCCCAGCCGCAACAACTCGCCCGCTTCGTGCGGGTTTCTTTTTGCCTTCACGTCATCGGCGGTTGGCCGCCGAATGGAGAACCAATGCACAACATCAGGACACCGCCGGATTGGGCGGCCTATGATTTTCGAATGCCTCAAATAGCTGCCTTCCTCAACGTCCCTTCGCGCACGCTTGACGGCTGGCTGGCAACAGCGCGCGCGCAAGGCCACGAACCTGGAGTTACCGCCGGACGGTTCCGTTGGCTGTCCAGCTACCACGTGTATGCAGCAGCGCTGCTGACGAAACTTCACAGGGTCGGCCACCCCGTCACTCCGCAAGCCATTTTCGGCGCCTTCGACTTCGCGTCCAGCGCACCGCAGCCGGGCGCCTGCTGGAAGGTAACCGATACGGATGGCGCGCGTGTGATCGTCGACGCATGGCTGGCATTCGTGGCCGTCCGCGGATGGGCCGAACGGGAGGCCATGAAGAATGACTGAGATCCTTACCCGCGCCGAAGCCAGCTTATCGTCGTTTGATCCCGGCACGCGCACGGTTGATGCGGTCCTGGCCACAGAGAACCCCGTCAGGCGCCACGACTGGGACGATGGCGGATACATTGATGAAGTTCTCGTCTGCTCTGCAGACGCAATCGATGTCACTCGCATGGATAGCCTGGCCCTTTTGGACGGGCACCGAAACGGCAGCCTTGACCATCGCCTCGGCACTGTTGTCCCAGGCTCGCTGCGTTTTGAAAGCGGCAGGGCAATCGTCAAGATTCAGCTATCCCGCAACCCCAAGGCAGAACAGGTCTTTGCCGATCTTGCTGACGGACACACGCTCAATGTCTCCGCCGGATATCGCATCCTGACGGCTGAAAAGACCACCCCACAAGCTGGCGAGACAGCGACCCTGCGAGCGACCCGATGGGAACCGCTCGAGCTATCGATTGTGCAGATTCCTGCCGACGCCACAGCAACGACCAGAAATTTGGAGACACCCATGACTACCACCCAGACCAAGACCCGTAGTGCCGCTGACGAAACCCGCATCATCGAATTGGCAACAGCCGCCCGCATGTCTGAAGCCGGCGCAGAAGCGATCCGCAGCGGCGAAAGCCTGGCAGACTTCCGCACTCGTCTCCTCGACGACATGGCAAGCCGCGACGAGCGCGCGCCAATCGATAATCGCCACCGCACCGACGGCGTCAACCCTGGCCTTGCTCGCGCCGATGCAATGACGGACGCCCTGTTCCTCCGCGTTGACGCCACACACAAGCCGTCTGCCGAGGCTCGGGAGTTTGTGGGTCTATCCCTGCCGGAACTCGCCCGACGCTGCGTGGAGGCCCAAGGTGTCGACACCCGTGGCATGTCGGCAAGCGCCCTGATCACCCGTGGCCTTCACTCGACTTCGGATTTCAGCGTCATTCTCGGCAACGTGGCGAACAAGCGCCTGCAGGCCGCCTTTGCCGCAGTACCCTCGGCGTTGAAGCGGACGGCCCGCGAGTCCTCAGCGCGCGACTTCAAGATGAAAACGATCGCGAAGCTTTCTGCCGCGCCGGATCTGCTGAAGGTTAACGAACACGGCGAATACAAGCGCGGTAGCATGGTCGAGGCGCAGGAATCGTACAAAATCGAAACCTTCGGCCGGATCTTCGGCATCACCCGCCAGGCGCTTATCAACGACGACCTCGGCGCGTTCGCCTCTGCCGCGGGAAAAATGGGCGCGGCGGCCAGCGTTTTCGAGGCTAAGACCCTTGCCGCGCTGCTGGAGCAGAATCCGGTCATGGCGGACGGCCAGCCGGTATTCCACGCGACGCACAACAACATCGCAACGGCTGCAGCTCTGGACCACGGCCCACTCGGCATTGCGCGCGCACTGTTCCGTAAGCAGGTCGGCTTATCTGGCGACCTAGTGGATCTTTCGCCGCGCTACCTGATTGTTCCGGCGGCACTGGAGACGGCGGCTGAAAAGTTGCTGTCGGAAATCACGGCCACCAACACCAGTGATAGCAACGCCTTCGCGCGGACCCTAGAGCTTGTGGTCGAGCCACGCCTGACGAATGCAACGCAGTGGTATCTCTCGGCCGCACCCGGCCAGTGTGAAGGCCTCGAGTACTCGTATCTCGAGGGTCAAGCCGGCCCGTACTTCGAAGTCCGCAACGGCTTCGACGTCGATGGCATGGAGATCAAGGTACGGCTCGACTTCGGCGCAGCCTTCACCGAGCACAGGTCCTGGGTCCGCAACGCGGGCGCATAATCCAACCCATTGCAAGTGTCTAAAACAGCGGCGGCCTTCGGGTCGCCGTTTCCATATGTGGCCAACGGCCAGGGAAAGGCGATCTACTATGAAATTTGAAATTGAGCGTTGGAAAAAGCGTGAATCAAAAACGGGTCACGTAGCTACATTTGATGTGAGACTGGGCGACACGGTCACGGTGCGCGGACTCGGGCTTATACAGCCACGACACTTTCCTGACGTGCTTTGGCTGCACATACCAGTTCTACTGGTGGGTGGCCGGCAATCCGTCGCTCTTCGGTATGCATTGCGCGACTCGATCGGCGAGCGCGCGGTTGCGATGTTCAACATGTCTGCGGGTACTGAATTTCGCTACGGACCACCCACGACACTGACGCCCGACCGAGTTGCCGCCGATGTCGAGGACAGCCTGCAAATGGCGGGGCTCGACGCATGACGTACATCAAGGCCTCAAATCTCCGAATGTCTGTCCGATCGGCGCTGGCACGATGGGTCGCGCCCACTAAGTTTGCACCGCCGCCACCAGTTGCACCGCCGCCACCACAAGAGCCCGCGCACGTCCCACTTGTGGACGGGATCCACGTCGGCAACGAACAGATCAACAGCCTCACGCTTCGCGGCCTGGATATCTCCGACGAGCCGTCGATCGCCAAGATGAAGCCGGACGTTCCTGATGTTTTGCGGCTCGTTGAGCGCCTATCGGACGTCTCGTTCCAAGATCTGCAACTCTTGACGCAGGATGATTTCGCAGTTCTCGCTCAGGCGGTGGAGGCGCACTTTCGGGCGTTTGACAAACATTTGAAAGAAAGCATCAGAGCCAATGGCCATTCTAACTAGTACCCTTCGACTGTCACTTGTCGATCAGGTGACGGGCCGGGCTCGCGCAATCAACGGCGCGCTTAACGGGATCCGCACCAGCCAGTCGGCGCTGCTTGGCACATTCGGCCGCATCGCCGCTCTCGGCGGTGCTTATCTTGGCGTTACCCAAGGCATTGCGGGCACGGCCGGTGCGGCGATGGATTTCGAATCCGCCTTCGCTGACGTCCGCAAGGTCGTCGACGCGACCGACGAGCAGTTCGAAAACATGCGCCGGACCATCCGGCAGATGTCGAACGAGCTGCCGATCGCCGCCACTGACATTGCGGCCCTGTTTGCGGCAGCTGGCGAGTCCGGCGTTGCCACGACTGACCTGAAGGCATTCTCCGAAATGGCGGCGCGCGTGGGCATCGCGTTCGATCTGTCGGCGGGTGAGGCCGGCGAGGCGCTGGCGAAGCTGAAGACGCAGCTTGGCCTGACCGTTCCGGAGACCGGCGACCTGGCTGACGCCATCAACCACTTGTCGAACAACATGGCCAGCAAGGCCAAGGATGTCACCGACTACATGCTGCGCGTTGGCGCGCTTGCCGAGATGGGCGGGTTTGCCAAGGAAGAGATCGCGGCCATCGGTTCGGCCATGATCGCAGCCGGCGCACAGTCTGAGACGGCCGGCACTGCGATGCAGAACGTCGTCAAAGCGATGACGCGCGGGAAGTTCGCCAAGAAAGAGCAGCGAGACGCCGCCAAGGCGCTTGGGCTCGATCTGCCGACCATCGCGAAGCAGATGCAGAAGGACGCACCAAAGGCGCTTAAAACCGTGCTTACGGCGATCGGCAAGGCACCCAAAGACCAGCACATCGCGCTGCTGTCGCAGTTCTTTGGGGACGAGGCGAAAGCCTTCGCGCCGTTGATTGGCAACATCGGGCTGCTCGACCAGGCGCTGGACAGCGTCGGCGACAAAACCAAGTATGCCGGATCCGCTTTCCGTGAATACGTCGAGCGGTCCAATACGACGGCCAACGTGCTGCAGGTTCTGCGCAACAGGTTCGTCAATCTTGGCTCGTCGATCGGCGACGGGATGCTGCCTTACATCAAGGCGGCGGCGATCGAGATCGGCGAGATCTTCGACACCCTTGGCGAGCGCGTCACAGTGTTCGACCGCATCGGCACGGCCATTCAGGGCTTTGCCAATGGGCTCGGCGGTGATGGCGCTTTCCGCCAAGTGATCGACGACATCAAGGAGTTGCTGTTTGGTGTGGTCGACGGCTCTGCCGCGGCTGACGAGACCGGCCGCATCTTCATGAAATTCAAGGAGTGGGGCGCGTCGGTTCGCGAACTGACGTCGGCGATTGCCAACAACCCGATCGCCAAGTTCTTTGGCGAGTTGGCGCCTTACGGTTTCCAGATCATGCTTTGGAGCGTGGGTATTATGGCGCTGGCCGGCACGATCCGGAAGCTGGCCATGGCGCTGATGTTCCTGTCTGGAGCGTCGGCGATCATTGGTGCAATGAAGACTGTGGGCGCGATTGCCAATCTCTTCAATAAGCTTGGACCGACCGCGCCGAGGGGGGCACCGTACCCCGGCAAGGCAGGGGCTCGACCCAGCTCGGCAAGACCAGGTCCAACGGGCCCGAAGATCCCGTCCGGACGCCCTGGTTTCTGGAATGGCATCCGCGGCGGACTGCTTCAGGGCGTACTCCTGAGTGTTGGCGAAGAAGGCGTCCGTGCCGGTTTTCGTCACATCTATGGTGACAAGTATGTCGAGCCAACCGGCACGGTTGAGTCATTCAGGAACACCGTGAAGGCGTGGCGTGACCTCCTTGGCAGCGGCGGCACACCGTATACCGGCGAGGCCAACAAGGCGCGGCAGGATCAGCAAACGTTCAATGTGTTTGGCGGTGTGCAGGAACGGCTAGACCCGACGGTTCGCATTGATAGCTCATCTATCCAAAAGATGGTGGAGCCGAGCGGCGTGCAGTCGGTGCTGGTCACAAACTCGCAAGCGCAGAATCACGTTGCCACCTTCGGCAATATCAACATCACCGGAGTGTCGGATCCGCAAGCGGCAGCGAGTGCGGCGGCAAGCGAGTTCGAGACGCGGATGCGGCGCATTCTGGCGGAATATTCAACCAACTGATCCGAGTGAGGATAGCCAGTGATCCAACAGCCGGCACGGCCGCATCAATAGGCACGGCTACTTCACCATCTCAACAGAAAGAAAGACCCGCCTGCGAAGGCGGGTCTAAGGCGGGAGGTCCACCGCATATGGGGGCACCAACAAGCTGCCGCACTATGGCGATGCTGGGTAGTGTGAGAAATCATCGACAAATTGGGGGCAGTCATCGAGCAAGCAGCGGAATTCAAAGAATCTTCCGTCAATGCTCCGTCCGCATCATATTGATAGCGTTACACATCGTTGACAAATTTGTACAATTTGTCAAGCAAATACAATATGTTAGGGCATTTTCTGCTTGACCGCGCAACGAAACGGCGCCATCCTTGGAACATCGAAACAAGGGGACGCAGTTATGACATCCGCAGCCCAGGCAAAATTCACGGATACCGAGATCCACGTCATCATGGACACCATGGCGGCTGGCCGTTCTGTTCACCAGGCTGGCGTCATGACATCGCTGCTAAGCGGCGAGCAGACACTGTCCATCTTCTTCGCGGATGGCACCCACCTCAATCGGCCGCTCGTCTCATCTGACCGCCAACGCGTCGAGGCACTGGTCGAAACTCTGATTGACCTTGTCGACAGGATGGACGGCGACACGGATCGGGAATTTGATCCGGCCGAACATGGGATCGCCGACGAAGACGCAATGGCAGAGCAATACGGCCGGCCTGGGTTCATGGGGATGGTGGTTTGAAAGCCAAGACGGTCCGCGAATTGAACGCTATGGCCGACCGGCTTGGCGCCGATGGCTGGACGCTGGTTAGGGCGGCAAAGCACTTGATTGTGGACTGGCGGTTTCCCGATCGAACTGTCCGGCAAGTCATGTCGAATTCGGCAAGCGATCAGCGAGCGTTGGCGAACGTTGAATCATCAGTCCGGCGAGCGAGTCGGGCCTAGAGTTACCGGGGAGGGGCCACCACCACGCGCGACAACACCAGCGCGGCCCCTCCGAATCCGGCTTTAGGCCAAACTTTATGTCGTCAATATCAAGCTATTGAAAACATTATGTTTTTTGGACTTTTGGCGGAAGAGGTGGGATTCGAACCCACGGTACGGTCTCCCGCACGCCGGTTTTCAAGACCGGTTCCTTAAACCGCTCGGACACTCTTCCGGACGTCTGCCTTATGCGCAAAGACGGCGATCTTTGCAAGATGGTTTGTGTTCAGCCTTTCACCCCCGACACGGGGAGGTGGGTGGCGCGGTCTCCGTCAAACTCACGTAGCGTAAATTAGCGCATTGTTAACCATAAACAAATTTGCCCTGCGGCAAAGTTGTGACTTTTCCCATTTTGGCCATTTTTCACAGGCTTCCTTGCTCCGGAATGAGACAGCTGCGGGGTTTCTCGCGCGTGACCGGGTTCGTGGCTGGGGATGCCGCGACCGAGATGGACAAAAGTGGGACGCATGGAAGTCAAGGTGAGCGGCCGTTTGATCAGCGGTGCCAAGTGGGTCGGGATTGCGGTTCTCTGCAGCCTTGCCGCATCGTGTTCGACAACCAAGGACACAGCGTCCAACAAGAAGCGTTCGAAGGAATATTTCGCCGAGTCGGAATATGGCGTGAAGGCCAGCCCGCGTCTGGTGGCGAGCGGCCCGGTGCCGAAGGGCGGCGGCCGCGCCATGGTCGGCAAGCCGTATACGGTCAAAGGCAAGGTCTATGTGCCGAAGGACAATCCCGGCTATGACAAGATCGGGATTGCCTCCTGGTACGGCACTGCCTTTCACGGCCGGCAGACGGCCAATGGCGAACTCTATGACCAGTATCATCTCTCGGCCGCCCATCCGACCCTGCCGCTGCCGAGCTATGCGCGGGTGACCAACCTCGCCAATGGCAGCTCGGTGGTCGTGCGCATCAATGATCGCGGGCCGTTCCATGCCGGCCGGATCATCGACCTGTCCAACAAGACCGCCGACATGCTCGACATGGCCCATAGCGGCACCGGCAAGGTGCGGGTGCAATATGTCGGCCCGGCGCGCATGGACGGCCATGACATGCCGTTCCTGATGGCCTCCTATGTGAAGAAGGGCGACCGCTCGCCGTATGCCGATCCGCAGGGACAGATCGCATCGGGTGTGATGGTCGCTTCCAACGACGCCGGTATCCCGCAGTATCGCCCGGGCAATGCAATCGATGCGACGCCGAGCTACCAGACGGCGCTGGCCGGGCCGACACCGAGCGGCGGTGCGGCGGCCAATACGCTGCAGGCGCAATTAATGGCCCAGCCGGGCATGGTGACGGCGGCAACGACTGGCGTCATGGAGCAGTTCGCGCTTCTGCCCGATTTCGGACCGTTCCCCGCCGAGCGTCCGGCCCACGTGCCCGGACTCGATGGCTCCGGTTATGCGGCCGCCTACGGCGAAACCGCAGATCTGCCGCAAGCCGCGCTTGCCTTCGACGCGGTTATGGTGCGCAATGACGGTCTCACCGAGGCCTCGATTCTGTCGTCGGTCGCACTAGGCAGGACCCGGATTTCCGCCGGGGGCTGAGCGCGGCGTCCGGCGCCAGGGACCTCGGACACCTGCAACGACACCGCCGGGACAAGAAGCCGAAGTTAGTTCATGCAAAATCGCCTTGCCTCGAGGTTCGTCCTCGTTTTCCTGCTGATCGGCCTGTTTGCCTCGTCACCGTTTGCGACTGTGGGCATGGCGCAGACGACGGCTGCACCCACCCTGTTCGAAACCAAGGCGGCGCAGGTCTATCTGATCGAAGCCTCGACCGGCACCGTGCTGCTGGCCAAGGGCGAGCGCAAAAGCTTCGCACCGGCGTCGCTGGCCAAGCTGATGACACTGGAGGTGGTGTTCGATGCGCTGACGCGCGGCGAGATCCGCCTCGATACGATCTATCCGGTGTCGGAATATGCCTGGCGCACCGGTGGCGCGCCGTCGCGGACCTCGACGATGTTTGCCGCCGTCAAGAGCCAAGTGCCGGTGGGTGATCTGGTCAAGGGTGTGGCGGTGCAGACAGCCAATGACGGTTGCCTGATCCTGGCCGAGGGTATTTCCGGCTCGGAGGCCAAATACGTCGAGCGGATGAATGCGCGCGCCAAGGCGCTGGGGCTGAAAGATACCGTGTTCGGCAATGCGACCGGACTGCCGCATCCGGACAATGCCTCGACGCTGGTCGATCTGGTGACGCTGGCGCAGCATCTACAGACGACCTATCCGGAACTCTATTTGACTTTCAAACTGCCGGAATATGAATGGAACAAGATCCTGCAGCGCAATCGCAATCCGCTGCTGGGCATCGGCGCCGACGGGCTGGGCACGGGATATGCCGAAGGCAGTGGCTTTGCCATCATCGCCTCGGCGGAGCGCGACGGACGGCGATTGTTTCTCGGCATGAACGGGCTTGCCACCGACAAGGAGCGCACGGACGAGGCCAGACGCGTCCTTGACTGGGGCTTCAACGCCTTCGAGATGCGCGAACTGTTCAAGGCCGGCGAGGTGATCGGCGAGGCGAGCGTCTATGGCGGGGCAAGCGATACCGTGCCGCTGGTCGCGGCCAACCCTGTCTCGGTCTATGTGCCGGTCAACAATGCCGAACGGCTGCAGGCCAAGGTGGTCTATCGCTGGCCGCTTGATCCGCCGGTCGCGGACGGGGCCGAAATTGCATCGCTTTCGGTGTTTTCCGGTGAACGGTTGCTGCGCACGGTGCCGCTGAAGAGCGCATCGAGCGTCGAGGTCGGGACGCTGCGCCAGCGCGCCAGCGACGCGTTGATCGAAATGCTGTTCTTCTGGTTATAGTGCGAAAAGCCCGATCCGGGCGGCATCCGGGTTTCGCTCGACACATTCTTGCGCTAGAGGCGTTGTAAGGCCTCTGATGGCATTTACAAAAACGCCTCACGGCGACAGACAAGCGGGAAGTGGGCAGGCATTGGCAACCGGACGCGGATTGTTCGTCAGTTTCGAGGGAGGCGAGGGGGCCGGGAAATCGACCCAGATCCGCCGCCTGGCCGAGAGCCTGCGCCAGAAGGGCCATCAGGTGCTGCTGACGCGCGAACCGGGAGGCTCGCCGGGTGCCGAAGCCCTGCGGCATGTTCTGTTGTCCGGGGCTGCCGAAGCCTTTGGCGTGCGCATGGAGGCGATGCTGTTTGCGGCGGCGCGGGCGGATCATCTGGCAACCGTCATCCGGCCGGCGCTGGTGAACGGCCAAATCGTGCTGTGCGACCGCTTCGTCGATTCCTCGCGGGTCTATCAGGGGGTAACCGGCAATCTTGAGCCGGCGCTGATGGCGGCACTTGAGCGCGTGGCTGTCGGCGAGACCATGCCGGACCTGACGCTGATCCTCGATCTTCCGGCCGATGTCGGGCTGGCGCGCGCGCGTCGTCGGGCCGGCGAACAGAGTGAGACTTCAGCGCCAGACCGGTTCGAGCGCGAGGACACCGACGTGCACGAAAAACGGCGCCAGGCGTTTCTCGACATTGCCCAGCGCGAGCCGGCGCGCTGCCGCGTCGTCGATGCGAGCCTGGATGTCGACCGGATTGCCAAAGACATTGTCGCAGAGGTGACGCTGGTTCTGGCGCAGCGCGGTGGATTTGCCAGACCTGAGACGGCGGCGAGCCGATGAGCGAGGAACGGGCAGGCCTGCTGGACGGCGCCATCGCGCCGATGCTGAATACCAGGCTGTTCGGCCACCGGGATGCCGAGGATTTCCTGGCGCGCGGCTACAAGTCCGGCAAGGGCCATCACGCCATCCTGATCGAAGGGCCGGAAGGTATCGGCAAGGCGACGCTCGCCTTCCGCTTTGCCAATCACGTCCTGCGTTTTCCCGATCCGCTAACGGCACCCGACACGATCGCCGACCCCGATCCGGACCACCCGATCAGCCGACAGATTGCCTCCGGTGCCAGCCATAACCTGCTGCATCTGTCACGGCCGGTGGACGACAAGACCGGACGGGTGAAATCTGCGATCACCGTCGATGAAGTGCGTCGCGCCGGACATTTTTTCAGCCAGACCTCGGGCACCGGCAACTGGCGCATCGTGATCATCGATCCGGCCGATGATCTCAACCGCAACGCCGCCAATGCAATCCTGAAGATCCTCGAGGAACCGCCGAAGCGGGCGATGTTCCTGGTGCTCAGCCATGCGCCGGGCAAGCTCCTGCCGACCATCCGTTCGCGCTGCCTGCCGCTCCGACTCGACCAGCTTTCGCCCGATGCCATGGACCAGGCGCTCGGCCAGCTCGGGCTTGCCATTCCAGCCGAGCGGCGCGACGCGGTGCTAACGCTTGCCAAGGGCAGCGTGGCGCGGGCGCTGAAACTGGTCAATTATGGTGGTGCCGACATCCTTGCCGCCTTCGACGAGATGCTGGCGGCCAAAGGGCCGGCGCAGCGCCGGATGATGTTCAAGATCGCCGATGCGCTGTCGGGCAAGGACAGCGAGGTGGCGTTCGGCTTTTTCACCGAGCATCTCGGCGATCATCTCGCCGATCTGGCACGCAGCCTTGCGCTGTCGGGCGACCTGAATGCGGCCGAACATTATGCGCGGCTCACCTCGACGATCAACGAGCAGCTGTCGATTGCCGCCGGCTACAATCTCGACCGCAAGCAGACCATTCTCGACGTGCTGGCCGCAATCGCGCGGTGAAACGCCTGACGTGGCGACAGGCGTGACATTGCCACTGCCAGACATTGCGACTGGGCAGTGCAGCAAACTTGCTGTTCCTAAAGGCGGCAGAATGTTTTAAGAGCGTTCGACCCCATTTGTCGTCGCCGTTCCTGGCCGGCCCTTTCGCGCCGCCATTGTCCGGCCCCAAGACAATCGCAACCGACGAAAAGACAACAAGAAGCCATGAGCGATCCGTATTACATCACCACCGCCATTTCCTATCCGAACGGCAAGCCGCATATCGGCCATGCCTATGAGCTGATCGCGACCGACGCCATGGCGCGGTTCCAGCGGCTCGACGGCCGGGATGTGTTCTTCCTGACCGGTACGGATGAACATGGCCAGAAGATGCAGCAGACGGCGCGCGCCGAAGGCATTTCGCCGGAAGAGCTGGCCGAGCGCAATTCGAACGAATTCCGCGCCATGGGCACGCTTTTGAACGCGTCGAACGACGACTTCATCCGCACCACCGAACAGCGTCACCACCAGACCGTGCAGGAAGTCTGGCGGCGGATGGAAAAGAACGGCGACATCTACAAGGGCGGCTATGCCGGCTGGTATTCGGTGCGCGACGAGGCCTACTACCAGGAAGACGAGACCGAACTGCGCGCCGATGGCGTGCGTTACGGGCCGCAGGGCACGCCGGTCGAATGGGTCGAGGAGGAAAGCTATTTCTTCAAGCTGTCGGCCTATGAAGACAAGCTCTTGAAGCTTTACGAGAACCAGCCGGATTTCATCGGCCCGAACGAACGGCGCAACGAAGTGATCTCGTTCGTCAAGTCGGGCCTCAAGGACCTTTCAATCTCGCGCACGACGTTTGACTGGGGCATCAAGGTGCCCGGTGACGACAAACATGTGATGTATGTCTGGGTCGATGCGCTGACCAACTACATCACGGCGACTGGTTATGTCGAAGACGAGAGCGGTCCGCGTGCCAAGTATTGGCCGGCCGACGTGCATATCATCGGCAAGGACATCATCCGCTTCCACGCCGTCTACTGGCCGGCCTTCCTGATGTCGGCGGGTCTGCCTTTGCCGAAGCGCGTTTATGCGCATGGCTTCCTGCTCAACAAGGGCGAGAAGATGTCGAAGTCGCTCGGCAATGTGGTCGATCCGGTCAATCTGGTGAACCATTTCGGTCTCGACCAGGTGCGCTATTTCTTCATGCGCGAAGTCTCGTTCGGCCAGGACGGCAGCTATTCGGAGGAGGGGATCGCCACCCGCATCAATGCCGATCTCGCCAATGGCATCGGCAATCTCGCCAGCCGTTCGCTGTCGATGATCGTGAAGAATTGCGACGGGAGGATCCCGGCGCCCGGCCCGCTGACCGAGGCGGACGAGGCGATCCTGAAGACTGCCGACGAGGCGATCACCATCTGCCGCGAGGAGATGGACAAGCAACAGATCCACAAGGCGGTGGCGGCGATCATCAACATCGTCAACGAGGCCGACCGCTATTTCGCCGCCCAAGCGCCGTGGGTGCTGAAAAAGACAGACGAGGCGCGCATGGGCACCGTGCTCTATGTGACGGCCGACGTGGTGCGCCAGATCGCCATCCTGTTCCAGCCGATCATGCCGGCATCTGCGGCAAAACTGCTCGATCTGGTGGCAGTCGCGGCCGAAGACCGCGTGTTTTCAAAGCTTGGTGCTGCCGGTCGGCTGACACCCGGCACGGTGCTTGAAGCACCATCGCCGGTTTTCCCGCGTTATGTTGCGCCGGAAGCGGACAAGGCCTGAGCGCATGTTGATCGATACGCATTGCCACCTCGACTTTGCCGATTTCGACGCCGAGCGCGACGAACTGGTGACGCGCGCCAATCAGGCGGGCGTCAGCCAAATGGTGACGATCTCGACCCGGGTGAAGAAGCTCGAGACGCTGCTGGCGTTGACCGAGCGCTACCCGAGCGTGTTCTGCTCGGTCGGCACGCATCCGAACAATGCCGGCGACGAACTCGACGTGACGGCGGACGAGCTGGTGCGGCTGGCGCAAGCGCATGACAAGATCGTGGCAATCGGCGAAGCCGGTCTCGACTATTTCTATGACACGCAGACGCCGGAAGACCAGAAGACCGGCTTCCTGCGCCATATCGAGGCGGCACGGCGCACGCAGCTGCCGCTGGTGATCCATAGCCGCAGCGCCGACGAGGACATGGCGGCGATCCTGACGGAAGAAACAGGGAAGGGCGCTTTCCCCTTCATCCTGCACTGCTTTTCGGCCGGCCAGGCGCTGGCCGATACCGGGGTTGCGCTTGGCGGCTATGTCTCGTTTTCCGGCATCGTGACGTTCCCGAAGTCTGAGGAACTGCGCGAGATCGCCAAAAGCGTGCCGATGGACCGGCTGCTGGTCGAGACGGATGCGCCATATCTGGCGCCGAAGCGCTGGCGCGGAAAACGCAACGAGCCGTCCTATGTGATCAACACGGCCGAGGTGCTGGCGGAGGTCAAGGGCGTGTCCTATGCCGAGATGGCCGATATCACCACCGCAAACGCGCTGCGCTGCTTTGCGAAAATGCCGAGGCTTGCATGAGTTTTCGCCGCCGGTTCACGCTTCTCGGCTGCTCTTCGTCGCCCGGCGTGCCGCGGATCAACGGCGATTGGGGCGATTGCGATCCGAACGAGCCGAAAAACCGGCGCACACGCGCATCCTTTCTGATCGAGCAGATCGGCCCGGATGGCGGCACGACAACCGTTGTGGTCGATACCGGGCCCGATTTTCGCGAACAGATGATCCGCGCCGGTGTCCAGCGGATCGATGCGGTGATCTACACCCACGCCCATGCGGATCACCTGCATGGCATCGACGACCTGCGCGGCTATTTCCACATCCAGCACCACCGCATTCCGATCCATGCCGATGCCTTCACCATGGAGCGCATCGCGATGGGCTTCGGCTACTGCCTGGAGACGCCGCCCGGCAGCAATTATCCGCCGATTGTCGAGCCGCGGATCCTGACAGACCTGAATGCACCGATCGCGGTATCGGGTGCCGGCGGCACGATCTCGCTGCTGCCGCTTTTGCAGCAGCACGGCGATATCATGTCGCTCGGCCTGAGGATCGGCGCCGTGGCCTATTGCTGCGACATCAGCGATTTTCCGATGGCCACCGTCGACAAGCTTTCAGAACTGGATGTGCTGTTCATCGACGCTCTTCAATATCGGCCGCATCCGAGCCATCTGTCGCTCAGTGAAGCGCTCGCGTGGATCGACAGACTGAAGCCGCGTCGCGCGATCCTGACCCACATGCATATCCCGCTCGACTACCGGACTGTGATGGCGGAAACACCAGCGCATGTCGAGCCGGGTTATGATCAAATGTCGTTTGAAATTCAGCTGGTCGATGGATGTAACTGATCTGATGTCACCGGCTCGGCTTGCTGTCTTTTGTTCCATAATCTATCTTATGCGATATATATATGCGTGGGGGTGGGTTCAAGGATGAAAGTGCGGCAGTCTCTTCTGTCGAACGACTTCCAGCGCGTCTGCCCCCGTTGCCTCCAGTGCCGCGACCCTTATCGCCACGATGTCTGTTCACTTTTGGGTTCTGTCCCATTTTGGTCCGATTCCCGCATCGCGGTTTGCCGATCATTATCCATGACCTAGGCAAATCATTGATACCCCTCTCAATCCAGGGATGTATTTTTTGCCGCGCCGCACTAGGCTGCGATTGTCTATCCGGGTGTTGCTTGCCCGGATGAAAATCGGTTCAATCTCAGCACGGATGCAGAGGTCGCATGTCATGGATGGAAGTCAGGCAACGGTGAACGCGCAGGTCGATGGCGGGTTTTCCAAGGAGGCAATTGTCACTGCCGGCTGGATCCAGCGGATACGGGCCCTCGTCAGAGAGACACCGATGGAGTTCGCTGCTCCGGTCACCGCATTTCGTGACATGGTGTACAAGGATCCGGGCCTCTGCAGTCAAGCGGAAAGGATGTTCGCCGACGCATATGCGCAAGCGCCGATCACGCCGTTCGGGCGACCGTCGCTGGAAAATTTCGACGAGTTCCTTGGCGTTCTCAACCTGTTGATGCACATGGCTCGCGAGAGCGATCACGATATCAGGATACCATTCTCGGACGGGTCCACCGGCGTTGTCATCGATGTCCTACTCGATTGGCCTTTGGCAACGGAAGCTGGACATCGCTTCTTCTCAAATATGCTCGTCAATCAGCAATTCAGTTCGATCCGTGCATTGTTGACGACCTGTGCTATGCCGATCGTTCTAGCATCCGAGGCCGAGGCGCCGGGCGACAGTATCGATCTGGTGCCGGCTAGGCTCAAACCCAGTATGACATCAGACGCACTGACACGATGGCAGCGGGACATCTCTTTGGCTTGAAAAGCCCCCTGCTCGCTTGTTGTCGCCCTTCACCGGCATCTTGATGGCATCGATGAACGCTTAGGTGCCGCCACCGAGGCAGACGAAGCAGTACCCTGGCATCTGCGCGCGCCAGGGCTTTAATTTCAGCATGAACAAATACTATCAAGCCATTGTTTTGTTGAATTATTGTTTGTTTGTTTGCACATAGCCGCCAGCCGGCGCGCCGATTGGCCTAAGCTTTGACGGGCCAGTCAAATGACGACTTTCGCGGGAAACGTGGCTTTCCTCGGCCCGTGGCCGCGCGAATAAATGACAAAAGCCCTTTTCGAAATGAAAAATCGTCCTATCCTCTACATTCGCGGCGACTAAAAAAGGGGAAGCACGATGCGCAGTCGATTTGCAGTGGCCCTTGTTGTTCTGGCCGGGTTTTACCCCGGACTGGCTTATACCAATGATCTCGCGGCCGGCGACCCGGCCGATCAGGCGCGGCAGGTGATCACGCAGCAGATCACCGCGTTTTTGAACAACGACATCCCGGCGGCCTATTCCTTTGCGTCGCCGGAAATCAAGTCGGCCTTTCCCAACGCCGAACGGTTTTTCGAGATGGTGAAGAAGAGTTATGAACCGGTCTATCGACCCGGAAACTTTGCCTTTGGCCGCAATCAGGTTTCGCCGGATGGTACGGTTGCCTTTCAGGAAGTGCTGATTTCTGCCCCGGACGGCAAGGACTGGGCGGTGTTTTACGAACTCAAGCGGCAACGTGGCGGCAATTTTGCCATCAATGGCGTGCGCATGATGCGCGAGACCAGTAGCCAAGGAATCTAGGCGGCGAATTTGCCGGCCCGCTACCGGATTCTCGCTCCGGCAGCGACGCTGTGATCGGACAGCGCGCGTGCCCTGCCCGATCCATTCTTCTGTCTGGCGATCAGCTCAGCGTTCGGTCCACCGACCGTCAGAGCTTGTCGATATCACCGCGGTTCCACATCTCGATGGTTTCCGCCTTGAAGTCCTCGAAGCGGTTCTCGGCGATCGCCTTGCGGATGCCCTGCATCAGTTCCTGGTAGTAGGACAGGTTGTTCCACGATAGCAGCATGCCACCGAGGGCTTCATTGGAGCGCACCAGATGGTGCAGATAGGCGCGGGAATAATCGCGGGCGGCCGGGCAGGACGACTGGTCGTCGAGCGGGCGGATGTCTTCGGCGTGGCGGGCGTTGCGGATATTGACCTTGCCGCGGCGGGTGAAGGCCAGACCATGGCGACCGGAGCGGGTCGGCATGACGCAGTCGAACATATCGATGCCCTCGCCGACCGATTTCAGCATGTCGTCCGGCGTGCCGACGCCCATCAGGTAACGCGGCTTTTCAACCGGCAGGACCGGCAGCGTGATGCCGAGCATTTCCAGCATGACGGCTTGCGGCTCACCGACCGCGAGACCGCCGACGGCATAGCCCTTCAGGTCGAGCTGTTTCAAGCCCTCGGCCGAGCGGACGCGCAATACCGGCTGGTCGCCGCCCTGGACGATGCCGAACATGGCCTTGCCCGGCTGATTGCCGAAGGCGACACGGCAGCGCTCGGCCCAGCGCAGCGACAGTTCCATGGCGCGCTCGATCTCGCGCGGCTCATTGGGCAGCGCCACACATTCGTCGAGCTGCATCTGGATATCGCTGTCGAGCAAACCCTGGATCTCGATCGAGCGCTCGGGCGACATATGATGCAGAGAACCGTCGACATGGCTCTTGAACGTGACGCCCTGTTCGTCGAGCTTGCGCAGGCCCGACAGCGACATGACCTGGAAACCGCCGCTGTCGGTCAGGATCGGGCCGGGCCAGCGGATCAGTTCATGCAGGCCGCCAAGGCGGGCGACGCGTTCCGGGCCGGGGCGCAGCATCAGGTGGTAGGTATTGCCGAGAATGATGTCGGCGCCGCCTTCCCTGACCTGGTCGAGATACATGGCCTTGACCGTGCCGACGGTGCCGACCGGCATGAAGGCCGGGGTGCGGATCGTGCCGCGCGGCATGGAGATCTCGCCGAGGCGCGCCTTGCCGCTTGTCGCCTTCAAGGTGAAGGTGAAGTTCTCGGTCGTGGTCGCCGGGGTGGTGTCGGAATTGATTTGGTTGTTGGTTTCGGACATGGGAATTATCGGTCTTTCCGGAACAGCAGGCTTGAATCGCCATAGGAATAGAAACGGTAGCCGGTCTCGATCGCGTGGGCATAGGCCGCATGCATGGTCTCGAAGCCGGCAAAGGCCGAGACCAGCATGAACAGCGTCGATCTGGGCAGGTGAAAATTGGTCATCAGCATGTCGACCGCCTTGAAGCGGTAGCCGGGGGTGATGAAGATGCCTGTCGCGCCCGACCACGCAGGAATGTGACCGTCGTCATGCGCCGCGCTTTCGATCAGGCGCAGCGAGGTCGTGCCGACGCAGACGATGCGGTTGCCGCGGGCGCGCACGGCGTTGAGGGCCGCGGCCGTCCCGGCCGAGACATGACCGATTTCCTGGTGCATCTTGTGCTCGGCCGTATCGTCGGCCTTGACCGGCAGGAAGGTGCCGGCGCCGACATGCAGGGTGACGAAATGGCGTTCGATCCCGGCGGCGTCCAATCTGGCGAACAGGTCTGGCGTGAAGTGGAGACCGGCAGTGGGGGCAGCGACGGCACCCTCCTCCCGCGCGTAGATCGTCTGGTAGTCGGCCCGGTCCTTTTCGTCTTCCGGCCGCTTGGCGGCGATATAGGGCGGAAGCGGGATATGGCCGACGGTGGCGATCGCCTGGTCGAGATCGGGACCGGAAAGATCGAAGGCGAGCTCGATTTCGCCGGCCTCGCCTTTTTCGGCGACGGTCGCATCCAGCGTGCCGAGCAGGCAGGCGCTGCCCTCGCCCGCAGCATTTCCCGGATGACCGAAGCCCATGCGATCTCCGACCTTGATGCGCTTGCCCGGCTTGGCGAAGGCCTTCCAGCGACTGGCGCCGACACGCATATGCAGCGTGCAGGAGACGGCGATCTCCTCGGCGCCTTCGCGATACCGGATGCCCTCGAGCTGGGCTGGAATGACCTTGGTGTCGTTGAAGACCAGTGCATCGCCCGGCTGGAGAAATGATGGCAGATCGAAAACTTGACGGTCTTCCAGCAAGGGTTCGGCTTCCGGCCTGACGATCAGGAAACGGGCATGGTCGCGCGGGCTTGCCGGCCGCAGCGCGATATTGTCGTCCGGCAGATCGAAGTCGAAAAGGTCTACGCGCATACTGATCGGTCTATCTGTTGTCTTGCGGTGTCGGGCTATTCCTGCCACCTCGCTTTGCCATGCGTCTTAAAATGCGAAAACCCGCCCGGGCGCAAGGCGCCGAGGCGGGTTCCTGCGAGACGATGCCTCAGGCGTCGGCAGCGACCTTCATCGAGACGATCGAGTCCGGATCGCGAACCGGCTCGCCGCGCTTGATCGTGTCGACGACGTCCATGCCCTCGATGACCTGGCCCCAGGCAGTATATTGCTTGTTCAGCCACGGTGCATCGGTGAAGCAGATGAAGAACTGCGAGTTGGCGGAGTTCGGGTTCTGCGAACGGGCCATCGAGCAGGTGCCGCGGGTGTGGTTGGTGGCCGAGAATTCAGCCTTCAGGTCGGGCTTGGACGATCCGCCCATGCCGGCACGACCCGGGTTGAAGTCCGCACCGCCCTGCTTGCCGTACTGGACGTCGCCGGTCTGGGCCATGAAGTCCTCGATGACGCGGTGGAAAACCACGCCGTCATAGGCGCCTTCGCGCGACAGTTCCTTGATCCGGGCAACGTGACCTGGCGCCAGGTCCGGGAACAGCGAGATCACGACCTTACCCTTGGTCGTTTCCATGATGATGGTGTTTTCCGGATCCTTGATCTCGGCCATAGGCTTTCTCCTTATTGTGGGGCGATTGCCCGATTATCAGTTGCGACCGACGGTGACCTTCACCATGCGGTCGGGGTTCGAGACTTCGCCATTGCCGCCTTCGCCGCGCTTGATCTTGTCAACGGCATCCATGCCGGCGACAACCTTGCCGACGACGGTGTACTGGCCGTTGAGGAAGCCACCTTCGGCAAACATGATGAAGAACTGCGAGTTGGCGGAATTCGGATCCTGGCTGCGGGCCATGCCGATCGTGCCGCGCTCGAACGGCACGCTGGAAAATTCGGCCGGCAGGTCAGGCATGCTGGAGCCGCCGGTGCCGGCGCGCGAACCGTCAAAACCGTTTTCCATGTCGCCGAACTGCACGTCACCGGTCTGGGCCATGAAGCCCTCGATGACGCGGTGGAACGCGACATTGTCATATTCGCCCTTCTTGGCCAGTTCCTTGATCTGCGCGACATGCTTGGGCGCAACGTCCGGCATCAGCTGGATCACGACCGGGCCATCCTTCAACTGGATGGTGAGGAAATCGTCGTTCGACTGGGCCTGTGCGATGCCGAAACCGGCGACGGCGAGGAAAAATGCGGTTGCGAGATGGACGAGCTTCATGGTCACTCCGGTCATGTCTGGGGCTTAACGCCCGTGTCTGGATTTGAGGGCTGCAAGAACAGCGGCCGGCACAAAGGCGCTCACATCGCCACCCATGGCGGCGATCTGCCGGACCAATGTGGCGGTAATGGGCCGCGACGCCGTTCCGGCGGGCAGGAAAACGGTCTGCAACTCGGGTGCCATATGGCCATTCATACCGGCGAGCTGCATCTCATAGTCGAAATCGGTGCCGTCACGCAGGCCGCGCACCAAAAGGCGCGCACCGTGGCTGCGGGCGGCATCGACAGCGAGACCGTCAAAAGCAACGACATCGATATCCCCTGCCCGGCCCGGCAAGGCTTGCATCAGCGCCTGCCGGATCAAGTCTGCGCGCTCCTCATAGGTAAAGAGCGGCGTCTTGCCGGGATGGATGCCGATGGCGACGATAACTTTGCCGGCGACATTGAGCGCCTGGACGAGCACATCGAGATGACCGTTGGTCATTGGATCGAATGAGCCTGGATAAAATGCCGTTGTCATGACATCCCGATCATTGTTTTCGACCGCCTTTTGTCATGGAAGGCGGTTCACCGCAAGCGATTTGCCACGCCGATGGCAAGTCGATCTCCCGTGCCGACCGCCAAGACGCCGTCTCCTCGATGTTGTCCTCGCTGGACAGGTGAATGGCGGATGAATGGCGTATTCAAGGCCGGGTCAGGTCAGGCTTGGTAAAACCGCATCATCGTTAAACAGCACCTGGCAGATAAAGGTCAACCGATGCTCGCCGTACTTGTCACCTCCGCCGTACTTGCTTCGCTCATGGTGGAAATCGGCATTGCCGTCGCACGGACCTATCTGGAGACTGTTCCAGATGACCATGAAGATGAACGCCAGATGAACAGCACGTTCAAGCGCACTTCAGGCGCGGTTCGTTAAACACATTTCTACACTGCGCAGGAACCATTCCTGATCGTGAACATTATTACGGAATACGAAGGACGAGAGCCATGCATGACAAAGTTACCCTGATCAACCTGGTTTGGATGATGATGATGACTGCCATGGTTGCGACTTCCGCAACCTTCTATGTCAACGATAGCAAAGACGCCAAGTATTACGGCCCGCCGATGACTGCCCGCTACCATAGCTTCGGTCATTAATCGGACATCAAAACTTCGCCGCTAAATACGAAACGTCGCTGAAACAGAAAGGAAGACCATGTTCGCCACCCTCACGGTTCTTGCCGCTCTTATCAGTGGTATGTTCGTTGCCTCCGTGGCTTCGACGGTCACGGCGCTGAAGCGCGAAAACGAAGATTTCCGGGCCATGATGGAGCGCCGCAAGGCCTTCTAAGCTCAATATGAACGGCCAGCCCGTGGATCCACACGCGGGCATCAGAAGCCGCAAAAACTTGATGCCAGACCTCCAGTCAAAAAGCCCGCCAGGACAATCGTCCGGCGGGCTTTTTCATGTCAGGCTATTGGCGCTGCGCATATTTCCGACCCCGCTGAACGGGGCCGGACAGGTTCGAGCCTAGTCGGCTGTCGGCTCAGAGGTGTCCGGGCCTGCCTTGATCTCGGCCTCATTGGCCTCGTTCACACCGGCTACTTCTTCGCCTACAACGCCTTCTCCGGCGCCTTCGCCGGTGCCTTCGACTGCATCGTCGTCACCTTCCGGCTCGCTGATGCGCTCGACGGAGACAACCTTCTCATCCTTGGCGGTCGAGAAGATGGTCACTCCCTTGGTGGCGCGGCTGGCGATGCGGATACCATCGACCGGCACGCGGATCAGCTGCCCTCCGTCCGAGACCAGCATCAGCTGGTCCTTGTCTTCGACCGGGAAGGCAGCAACGAGTTCGCCGATCTCACTGGTCTTCGAGGTGTCGGTGGCACGGATCCCCTTGCCGCCACGGCCGGAAATGCGGAAGTCGTAGGACGACGAACGCTTGCCATACCCCTTTTGCGACACGGTCAGGACGAACTGCTCGCGCGCCTTCATCATCTGATAGTCGGCTTCCTGAAGTTCGCCTTCTTCAACGACCTCTTCGCCAACGAGCGCGATATCATCTTCATCAACGCCCATGGCGCGACGCTCGACCGCCGAACGCTTGAGATAGGCTGCACGCTGCCACGGCTCGACGTCGACATGGCCGAGAATGGTCATCGAGATGATCCGGTCGCCGGATGCAAGTGAAATACCACGGACACCGATCGAGTTGCGGCCGGCAAAGACACGCACGTCATCGACCGAGAAGCGGATGGCTTGGCCAAGCGCCGTGGTCATCAGTACGTCGTCAAGTTCGGTACAGGTTTCGACCGAGAGGATCTCGTCGCCCTCTTCCTCGAGCTTCATCGCGATCTTGCCGTTGCGGTTGACCTGGATGAAGTCGGAGAGCTTGTTGCGGCGCACGGTGCCGCGCGTCGTCGAGAACATGACGTCGAGGTTTTCCCAGCTCGTCTCGTCCTCGGGCAACGGCATGATCGAGGTGATGCGCTCGCCGGGCTCCAGCGGGAACATGTTGATCATCGCCTTGCCGCGCGAGGTCGGTGTGCCGATCGGCAGGCGCCAGACCTTTTCCTTGTAGACGATACCGCGCGAGGAGAAGAACAGCACCGGCGTATGGGTATTGGCGACGAACAGGCGGGTTGCGAAATCCTCGTCCTTCATCGCCATGCCGGAGCGACCCTTGCCGCCGCGACGCTGGGCACGATAGGTCGCCAGCGGAACGCGCTTGATATAGCCCGCATGCGATACGGTGACGACCATGTCCTCACGGGCAATCAGGTCCTCGTCGTCCATATCCGGACCGCCGTCCATGATGACGCTGCGACGCGGAGTGCCAAATTCGTCGCGCACGGCAGCCAGCTCGTCCTTGACGATCGTCTGGATGCGGATGCGCGATGACAGGATGTCGAGATAATCGGCGATTTCCGTGCCGATCTTGTTGAGTTCCTCATCGATTTCATCGCGGCCGAGAGCGGTCAGGCGGGCCAGACGCAGCTCGAGAATGGCGCGCGCCTGCTCTTCGGACAGGTTGTAGGTCAAGTCCTCGTTGATCCGGTGACGCGGATCGTCGATCAGGCGGATCAGCGATTCGACGTCCTTGGCGGGCCAGCGGCGCGTCATCAGCTGTTCACGCGCGGTTGCCGGATCGGGTGCCCTGCGAATTAGCGCGATGACCTCGTCGATATTGGCAACAGCAATCGCCAGGCCGACCAAGACATGCGCACGGTCACGCGCCTTGCGCAGGAGGAACTTGGTGCGGCGGCTGACGACGTCTTCGCGGAATGCGACGAAGGCGCGCAGCATGTCGAGAAGCGTCAACTGTTCCGGCTTGCCACCATTCAGCGCCACCATATTGCAGCCGAAGGAGGTCTGCAGCGGGGTATAGCGATAGAGCTGATTGAGGATGACGTCGGCATTGGCGTCGCGCTTCAGTTCGATGACCACGCGGTAACCCTGGCGGTCGGATTCGTCGCGCAGGTCGGAGATGCCTTCGATGCGCTTTTCGCGCACCAGTTCGGCCATCTTCTCGATCATCGTCGACTTGTTCACCTGATAGGGAACCTCGGTAATGATGATCTGCTCACGGTCGCCACGCATCGGCTCGACTCGGGCAACGCCACGCATGATCACCGAGCCGCGGCCGGTCTCATAGGCCGACCGGATGCCGGAACGACCGAGGATCAGGGCACCGGTCGGAAAATCCGGTCCAGGGATGATCTGCATCAGTTCCGGCAGTTCGATAGCCGGGTTTTCGATCAGCGCAATGCAGCCGTCGATGACTTCGACCAGGTTGTGCGGCGGAATATTGGTCGCCATGCCGACCGCGATGCCGCCGGCGCCATTGACGAGCAGGTTCGGGAACTTGGCCGGGACGACAACCGGCTCCGACATGGTGCCGTCGTAGTTGTCACGGAAGTCGACCGTTTCCTTGTCGAGATCGTCGAGCAGCGCATGCGCCACCTTCTGCAGCCGGCACTCGGTGTAACGCTGAGCTGCCGGTGGATCGCCGTCGATCGAGCCGAAATTGCCCTGACCGTCGATCAGCGGCATGCGCAGCGACCAGTCCTGCGCCATGCGGGCGAGCGCATCATAGATCGCCGAGTCGCCGTGCGGATGGTACTTACCCATCACGTCACCGGTAACGCGGGCGCTCTTGACGTATTTCTTGTTCCAGTCGAGGCCGAGTTCGTTCATGCCAAACAGGATGCGCCGATGCACGGGCTTGAGCCCGTCACGAACATCGGGAAGCGCGCGGCTCACGATCACGCTCATCGCGTAATCGAGATAGGACCGCTGCATTTCCTCCATGATGGAAATAGGCTCGATGCCTTGCGGGAACTTGCCGCCGCCGGGAGTGCTTTGCTCAGTCAAATCAGGTCACGATCTTTTTTCGGAATCACTGGGGATTTTATAGCGGAACAGGCGCGAAAGCGCCAATTTCCAACAGCGTTATAAACAGGCTTTTGCGCCGCTGGAAAGGCAATTACGCCAATATCTTGATGCTTGCCTTGCCAACACAGCGCCGCTTGCTTCTAAATGCAGGCTGACAGAGGGAGATCCATGATATGGCCAGCGCCGACGCGATGATTGCCGCCTTTACGACGCTGCTCGTCACCGTCGATCCGCCGGGTCTGGCACCGCTGTTCCTTGGCCTCACCGTCGGCATGAACAAGGCCCAGCGCCGGCAGGTTGCGGTGCGCGGCTCCGTGATGGGTTTTGCCATCCTGACCGTCTTTGCGCTGTTCGGCGCCACGATTCTTGGCGCGCTCGGCATCTCGATGGGGGCATTTCGCATCGCCGGCGGGTTGATGTTGTTTGCCATCGCCTTTGAGATGATTTTCGAGCGCCGCAACGAACGCAAGGAAAAGACCACCGACGACGCGATCACCAAGGATCATATCCATAATCTCGCGGTGTTTCCGCTGGCCATCCCGTTGATCGCCGGACCGGGCGCGATTTCGGCGACCGTGCTGATCGCCGGCACGATGAACGACCTGATGGGCAAGGCGCAATTGATCGGCGTGATCGCCGTGGTTCTCGGCCTCGTCTATCTGGCGCTCAGCGTGGCCGAGCGGCTGAACCTCTTCCTCGGCGTGACCGGACGGGCACTGCTGACACGGCTTCTCGGCGTGCTTCTGGCGGCGCTGTCGGTGCAATTCGTCGTCGATGGCGTAAAGTCGGCGTTTGGCACCTGACAGGCACCTTCACGGGCGGCTGAACGCCGCCTTGACGAAAGCGCGGTAGGCGAGCACCTGACGCTCCAGCACGTCCGGTTGGTGGAGAACCTTCGACATGATGATGCCCCCGTCGATGATGCAGGAAAGCATGGCGGCAAGGTCGGCCAACTCGACATTGGCACTGAGCGGGTGTAGCGTCGAGATCCGCTCCAGATAACCGAGGAAGCGGGCATTCCACGACATCACGGTCTGGGCGCTGAGGTCGCGGACTTCCCGGTCGAACAGGCGTTCCTGATAGCAGATCGCGGAAATCAGGCATCCCGGATGCACGCTTGGCAGATCCTTCATCAGTTCGGCCAGGAGTTTCAAACCGATCAGGAATGCTTCGAGCGGATCGTCGCTCAATTCCGCGCCGCGTGCGAATATGTCGTCGAAGATCTGCTCGTTCTCGGCACTGTAGCGGCGCAGCATCTCATGGGCGAGTTCGTTCTTGTCCCTGAAGTGATAGAAGAAACCGCTCTTGGTGATGCCCGCTTCGGCGATCACCTCCTCGATCGAGGTCGCGGCAAAACCCTTCGACAGCACGGCGTGCTGCGCGATCTCCAGAATGCGCTCGCGTGTCGCGGCGCCCTTTCGGCTCTCCTGCCTGTCCAAGATCTGTACCTATGGTCCGGTTTTCCTCACGACAAGCAGCGCCAGTTAGAAATTGCCAGATACGCAAGACGATGCAAGCCGTTGAAATAACGATGCTTCCCAGCCAAACGGCTGAGCCGCACCACAAGATCACTGGAACTCAATTGCACTGATTTGCGAGAATTGACGTCATCGACGGTGCCCAATCGTGCCGTCGCGGATCGATTTTATCATCGGAGACACATCATGGCAAAGTACAGACATGAACTGCCGCAGCTTGTCGGCGGCGACTTCCTGACGGATGGCGGCATGGAGACCACCTTCGTCTTTCACCGCGGCATGGAACTGCCGCATTTCGCCGCCTTCCCGCTGCTCGACAGCGACGACGGCCGCAGCGAACTGCTCAGCTATATCGAGCCCTATATCCTGCTGGCGCAACAGCGCGGCGTCGGCTTCATCCTCGACACGCCGACATGGCGGGCCAATGCAGACTGGGGCCGGAAGCTCGGCTATGACCGCATGGCCTTGCACGCCCTCAACCTGCGCGCCGTGGACTTCGCTGCAGCCTGCCGGAACCGGTGGGAGACGCGCGCCACGCCGGTGGTGATCAGCGGCATCATCGGGCCACGGGGCGATGCCTACAAGAACGGCCAGACCAGCGTGACGGAGGCGCATGACTACCATGCCGACCAGGTCGCCACCTTTGCGCAATCCGCGGCCGACATGGTCTCGGCGATGACGATCAACACGGTGGAAGAGGCAAGCGGCATAGCGCTTGCCGCTTTGGAGCAAGGGATCCCGTGTGTGATGTCGTTCACGGTCGAAACCGACGGGCATCTGCTGAATGGCACCAGCCTGCAGGAAGCGATCGAGCGGACCGACGAAGCCACCAATGGCGGGCCGGTCTACTACATGGTCAATTGCGCCCACCCGACGCATTTCGAGCAGGCGCTGGCCTCCAGCGCATCCTGGGTCCAGCGCATCCATGGCCTCAGGGCCAATGCCTCGGCCAAGAGCCATGCCGAGCTGGATGAAAGCGAGACACTCGATATCGGCGATCCGGCCGATCTCGGGCGTCGTTACCGCGCACTGCGGCGGAATTTTCCGGGCTTCCGGATCCTCGGGGGCTGCTGCGGCACGGACCATCGCCATATCGAGGCGATCTGCGAGGCATGTACGCCGTCCGCCGGGCTCGCGGCCTGACGCAGGCCAACGAAACCCTGCGGTCGACAACACAAAGCCACCCGCAAGCAATTGCGGGTGGCTCTTATCATTCATCGCCCATGAGACTTCAGACTGTCTCGCAATGCACAGCGTTGACGGGCATCAAAATGGTAATAGAGAGCTTAAATTGTAAACTGAGAGAGAGAAAGCCGCGTTTTCAGGGCATCCAGAGGCACCAAACAATCGACCTTTGCGCTTCTGTAAACTAACCGCTATTTTTTGACCTTCATATCTATCTAAGTTTACATTTTTGACAAATGGAAATCGCCGACACTTGTTTCACTTTTTTTCTGAGAAATCTGACATGTCATGGCATTTAAGTTGATGGCATAAATGTTTTAGTGCCATTGACCAAAGGGATCAATACATTTCAATTTTTGGAACTTTCGCTCCCAAGCGCTTGGACGCAACGAACTGATCAAGCTGCCGTGCCATCCATCGATATTTCTCCGCGACGTTGGGGTTTTTCGCATTCTCCTTCAATCCATTTTCAATGATGACACGCAGAACATTGAGCTTTGCTAGCGACTCTGGTTGCCAAGCAACATCGTCCTCATCCCATTCAGTAAAGAAATTCAGATACGGCACGTCAAAAGAATCCTCTCGGACAAGGCGCTTAAACAGCTTAACTTGATCGGGGGACCTGCCGGCGTAACTCTTCGCGTCTTCCAGAACCGGATCACTCAGCATGACCCGCGGATGCAAGCTCACCTTTGTTTCGAGATTGTACGCTTCGACGAGCGCCGGGCCAAAGATCACGTGTTCGGTGTGAAGCGCGGCACCTTTCGCGATCGCTCCGCGAAATAACATTCCAAGCCCGAGGAGTTCCTGGCTGAAGTTGTTGATAAGTCCGAAGAGGTGAAAGAGGCCTGGCCCTGAAGGCGGTAGCGAGATGACAACGTTATCTGAGAAGCTCGAGGCCTGAATTCCGAGAATTGATGACCTCGACGACATGGCTGTCTTCGTAATCCCAACGAGTGCCTCGTGGACGACGGAAATCAGTTCGGGTTGATTCCGTGTTTTTTTGATTATCTCGGAGAATCCGAGCACATCAATGAATGCCAGATATCGTTCTTCGTATCGCCCTTCAGGCAGCGATGACGGCGGAATATCCACGATGAGCCTCGATAACCGTTTCGAATATGGTTTTAGCCAATAATGGTGGGACAGCGTTCCCTACTTGCTGTTGCTGGAGGCCTATTGACCCCTTGAAGACGAAACTGTCCGGAAATGACTGAAGCCGTGCGGCCTCGCGTACCGATAGCCCTCTGTGCTCGTGAGGATGGATCAGCATGTTCTTCCTGAAATTACCGATCACCACGGAAGGCGCATCAGGTCGCAGGCGACGATAGATGCCTGTATGGCATCTGGATCGGTCTTGGTAATTCGTCATGAGTTCTTCAGGAATGTCAGCCCAGTTGCCACCCTGTGGTATGTACGGATAACGGGAGATCACGTAGTCAGAATTGCGTGACACCAGGTTGTTTTCGATTTCCGACGCGCTTCCTCTCATCAGTCGCGCATAGGCTGAAGTCGCTGCGGTTTTGTAAGGCAATTTTGAAATGTTAGCGCCGTTCATAAGCTCCGGCAGATCGGCAAAGGCCTCATCGACCGTGACGAGCGGCATACCTCGTGGCGCGGGCAATTCGGGAGCGTCAGCGCCAAGGCGAGCGATCAGAAAAAATCGGGAGCGAACCTGTGGGACGCCGAATTCTGCTGCGTTCATAAGTCCTTTCTTAGTGTCGTACCCCAACGCCCGGATGTCAGCTTCGACCTGCTCCGCAAACATTCCGCCTTCCGTCTCCAAGATGCCGCGAACGTTCTCGAAAATCACCCAGCCTGGGCGAATCTTCCTGACGAAGTTGATAAAGGACCTGTAAAGCCAGTTCTTATCGTTGTCCGAGCTCCGCGTCCGCTGGTTCGAGGTCGAAAAACCTTGGCAGGGCGGTCCTCCGTATACGACGATATCTTTGCTGGCGAATGGCACTGAAATGTCCAGCAGGTTTTGAACGTCGGCCTGCAGCACGAATGTGTCTGGGTGGTTGTGTGCGTAAGTAGCGAAGGCAGATGCGTCAAAATCAACGGCGAGCTTTGTTTTAAGGCCTGCCATTTCAGCGCCTAGCGACATGCCGCCAGCCCCCGAAAACAAGTCGATTCCGATCATTCCGCTTCCAATCCCAATATGCCACTACTACGATACAAACTAGAATCAGGTGGCGCACTAGGGTTGCAGGGTCGCGGCGCATGATTCCTCTGTCAATCGTTTTCAAATCTACCGGACGGAAGTCGGTCTTGGGAAGCAGTGAAACACATGATCTAACACCTTCCCCCAGTGAGATGCTTCTGTCCCTCCGAAATGTCGGTTACACGCTGCAGACAGCGGTGGCGGACATTGTGGATAACAGCATTTCGGCGAACGCCAGTCGAATCGATATCGACTTCAACTGGAGTGGGAAACAGTCGTTCATATCAGTCTCTGACAACGGCGACGGCATGTCAGAAGACAGGCTGCTGGAGGCCATGCGCCTCGGCCGAAACCCGCAGGACCTGCGCCAATTGTCCGATCTCGGACGTTTTGGTCTGGGACTAAAGATGGCAAGCTGGTCTCAGTGCCGGAGCTTTACTGTCCGTTCCAGGCTCGAAGACGGGTCCCACGCAACATTGCGATGGGACATCGACCACATGCTCGCGACCGATCGTTGGGAGGCTCTCTCCGACCCTCGCGTCGGCAGCGAGCAGCTACTCTCGCCAGACAACCAATATCCTACAGGGACAGTCGTCTTGTGGGAGGCACTCGACGTCCTCGATCAGACCGGAACGTTGTCGGCAAGCCATGTGTTTTGGGAAGCGACGGAGAGAGTTGAGAAGCATCTCGCCATGACCTTTCACCGCTTTCTTGAACAAAAGATGATCAAGATCACTGTGAATGGAATGGAGGTTAAACCCTGGGACCCGTTAATGGGCGGAAATCCTTACAGGAGCTCGTTTCCAAAAGACTATATCCGTAGAGGCGGACGGTGCGTGATATTCGAAGGGCACGTTCTACCCCGCAAGAGCCAGCTAACCGAGCAAGAATACAAAGACGCAGCGGGACCTGACGACTGGACTGCGTCTCAAGGGTTTTATGTTTACCGAGGGGATCGCCTCATAATAGGCGGCGGTTGGCTCGGCCTTGGAAAAGGGTCGAACCAATGGAAAGCAGAAACAGCTTTCAAGACCATCCGAATTTCTCTTGATATTACAAATGCGGCCGATCTTGACTGGAGTCTTGATTTACTAAAATCCACGGCTACGCCTCCCGTCCCTTTCCGGGCGCGCATTGTGCAGCTCGCCGACCATATCCGTCGAACTGGTAAGGCCTTATCCTCTTCGGAGCGAAAGAAACGGCAGGCCCCAGAGGGAGACGACGCGCTTTGGAAGCGCCGGGACACGGGGGCGACCTCTCAGTTCAAGATCAATCGAGATCATGAGATAGTCAAAGAGGCGCTAGCCGAGGCGAAGAATTCGCCCGGTGTAAAAAGGCTTCTCGACCTCCTCGACAAGACAGCTCCGATGCAGGCCATCACAGCAGCTGTAGCGCACCCTCCGACTCAACTCAGCCCTGAGGATCAGAAGCTCGTCCAGCTTGCAAGGACGATCTCCTACACTTTGAAAAGAACAGGCGGCGTAGGCGATGCGGAGATACTTCGTCGACTTCTTGCTATGCCGGAATTTCTAAGCCGCCCAGACCTCGCCGAGACGGGGATCGCTCAGGCACGTGCCACGGAGACCTGAAAAAATGGCAGAACAGTACGACGCAGCCCTAGCGGTGGCGCAGATTCTAATCGCAAACTCAGTTCGCGACAGTGCGGAACTGACGCCGGAAATCGTGAAGACGCAGGCCATGTCGGCCGCGGCAGTGTTCGGCGGCAACATAGACGTCGACCGTCTTGCCGCCGATCTCTTGGAGATGTTCAAGGTCTTCGTCGGACCAGCCTCGGTTCTTGTCGACGATTCCTCCCGCGAGCCTTGGCTTCGATCCGTAGACCGAACCGCATGGAAATACTGGCCCCGATACGAAAAGTACCTCCTCCATACATTGCCGAGCGGCGTGGTTAGACAGTCACATGAGGATACCGACTTGGTGCTCGGCCTTCTGGGCAATCCCGGCCAGTCCGGCTCGTGGGACCGGCGAGGACTCGTCGTCGGTGAGGTCCAGTCAGGTAAGACCACGAACTACACGTCGCTGGTTTGTAAGGCCGCCGACGCTGGATACAAGGTAATAATTGTGCTCGCAGGGGTCCACGAAAGCCTGAGAATGCAAACCCAGATTAGGTTGGACGAAGGGTTCCTGGGGCGGCGAACCGACACGGGTGCCGTCACAGGGGTAGGTTTGATCGATCCGAGCCTCAAACCGATATCAGCGACGACGAGATCGCTACGTGGAGACTTCAATAAGATAATAGCCCGCAACCTGGACATGCCGTTGGGATCGGATTCGCCTATTCTTCTCGTCGTCAAGAAAAACGCAAAGAACCTCCAGAACGTTCGAAATTTCCTGGCGGGAACGAGCGACGAGGTTCCAGCTGGAAAAATTCGCGGCGTGCCGTTGCTTATCGTGGATGACGAGAGCGACCATGCCTCCGTTAATACACTGGAACAGCGTTTCAGCGCCGACAACAAGCCCGATACCAACTTCGAACCCACCGCGATCAATAGCGCAATACGTCAAATCCTGAGGTTGTTTCAGCAAAAGGCATATGTCGGATACACCGCTACGCCCTTTGCCAACATCTTCATCCATCACAAGGGGCTAACCAACCGTCAGGACCGTGACCTTTTCCCGCGGAACTTTATCGTCAACCTACATCCGCCGAGCAACTATTTTGGTGCTACGCGCGCTTTTGGCATCGATCAGGACCGTGACGTGGGCGACGGGACGGCATTGATAAGGGTAATCGACGGCGGAGCCAGCGACAGACGCGAGCTTAGCGACTGGATGCCAGCGAGGCACAAGCAAACGCATCAGCCCGCGTCGGAAACCGACGAGGGGTTTCCTGCTTCGTTACGCAGGGCAATCCTCTCGTTCATTCTCGCCTGTGCGATCCGAAAGTTACGCGGCCAGATCACCGAGCACAATTCGATGCTCGTCCACGTCACTCGCTTCACCCGGCTGCAGCGCATCGTTTACGAGCAGATCGACGAATTTATGGTTCGGTCACGCCGCGCGCTCCGCTACGAAGACGCAGGAACCGGGACGATATGGATCGAACTGAAGGAAATCCTCGAAACTGACTTTCGCCCGACGAATGAAAAGGTCGTGGCCTCGGGTCTTCCGGGGGTGGGAAGAATACCAGATTGGGGCACAGTGGCCCCTACCCTGGCGGACGCTGCCGAGCGGATCAAACTCAAAGAGATAAATGGCCAGGCCACAGATGTCCTCGACTACGAAAACTTTAAGGGCGACGGCGTCGATGTCATTGCCGTGGGCGGGGATAAGCTCTCGCGCGGACTTACACTCGAGGGACTCACGGTCAGCTATTTCGCGCGTCAGACCGATATGTACGATACGTTGCTCCAGATGGGGCGCTGGTTCGGGTATCGGCCAGGCTATCTCGATCTTTGCCGACTCTACACGACATCAATCCTCAAGGAAGCGTTCGAGCATATTGCCACGGCGAGTGAGGAACTCCGACGCGAGTTCGATTTCATGCAGACGCTGAACATCAGACCTATTGAATACGGCCTCAAGGTGTTGAGCCATACACGGCTGAAGCCGACAGCCAGCGCAAAACGGCGACATGCATCCGACGTGATAGTCTACGAAACTTATGCCGGCAAAGTCAGCGAGACGAAGACCTTCAGCTTGGAACAGTCCGTGCTGGAGAACAATCGAGATGCGCTGACAGCTTTCGTCGGCAAGCTCAAGGAAGAGTGCGGAAACCCGACGTCTCCGGAATATCCAACTGGTAGCGACCGCGTAAGGTCGTACGAGCAATCCTTCCTGTGGCGTGACGCGGGGAGCGGGACCGTCATAGACTTTCTGAACGATTACGAGACCGAGGCGGTGGCTAGACTCGCCGACAGCAAACTATGGGTCAATTACATACGGGAGCAGATGGGGGAAGGCGACCTGAAAAGTTGGAACGTCGCTCTGATCAACGGCGACGTCGACGGGCAGCCCTTCGACATCGAAGGCATATCGCTGAACGGCAGGCTCCGAAAACCCGACGAGCTGGTCAATCAGGATGGCGGCTATCGGATCAAACGGTTGGTTACCAACCGCGACGTGGGTATCGACCTCGACGAAGGGGCTTGGAACCGAGCACGCTCATATGACCCCACAAACTCGCTTTCAGGAGAACTGCGACGTGAGCCTACATCTCAAGCAAACTGCTGGGTGAGGAAGGACCTACGGCTCAATCCGCTTCTTCTCGTCTATCTTCCGCACTCTGAGAATTATAAGGGGAAGCTGCCGATCGTCGGCGTAGCTATCGCATTCCCCGGAAGCGATAACGCAAAACGGAAGCCCATCCGATACACGGTCAATGCTGTCTACATAGAAGAGATGGGTCGCGGTGAAAGGATCGAGCTATGAACGCGAACCCGGAACCCCCCGGCGGCAACAATGCACTCGTCCAGGTCCTGACTGACATCACGTCGGAAGTAAACGACGAGGCTGAGGGGCGAAAGCACAGCGATCGGCCGTTTCAGGCGGAAGTATATCTTGAACTCATGCTTGAGCGGTACCTTCCTTCCCGAGGCCTGCCTGACGCGCAATTTGGTTCGCACTCCGGAATGAGGGGGAACTCCAAGGCAAGTATTGGCGGCGCTGTTGTTAGCGACGACGGCAAGCGGCTCATACTTTTCAACACTGATTACCGCTCGGCCACGGAAATCTGGCCGATTGACCGGCCCACCCTGATATCCCTTGCGACACACACCGTGCGGTTTCTCAAGGACGCAATGGGCAAGACAAGCTCAGGTCCCCTCTCGCAGAACGCGTCCGCCTTGGCCGATATGCTTAGGTCCACCTTCGATGCTATCGAGACGGTAACCGTGGTCCTGTTCACCGACGGACTGTTCAATGGCAAGGACATCCCAATCGCAGACATATTCGGTCGAAAAGCTTCATGTGAAGTCTTCGATATAAGAAGCCTCGCTCGCCTGAGTGACCGTTCAGTTCGGGATGTGAGCGTCTCGTTCCGGGATCGTGACGGAAAGCCTTTGAAGTTTCTTCCCCGGAGCCACCCGGACCCAAGCTACGAGTGCTCGCTCCTGATCGTATCGGGCGAGTTCCTGGCCAAGCTCTATGAGGATTTCGACGTCGCGCTGCTGGAATACAATGTCCGTGCCTTCCTTGGCAGCAGCAACAAGGTGAACGCGGGCATCCGGCGCACGCTTAAAAAAGATCAGGAACGCTTTCTCGCCTACAACAACGGGATTTCAGCGACCGCTCGCGACGTGGACCTGTCGGAAGACGGACAAGCGATTGACTTTGTCTACGGGCTGCAGATCGTGAACGGCGGTCAGACGATCGCCGCATTGCACCACGCGATGTTCGCTGAAGGAACAGACATATCGCGAACTGAGGTGGCGATGAAGCTGACCGTGGTGCGGGAGGCGGACGAGCCTTCATTTGTCGGTGAAATCTCTTCCTATGCCAATACGCAAAGCATAGTTCAGATCGCCGATTTTTCGGCAAACCGCCCCTTTCATATAGAGATCGAGCGCCTGTCGCGTTCCGTCTGGATTCCAGGCGAGCGCGGCCTGTGGTTCTACGAACGCACCCGCGGCCAATACAATGTCGCCCGCTCACGAGAAGGCAGTAGCGCTGCCGCAAAACGGCGTTTCAAGACGCGCTGTCCTCCTGCGCGGAAATTCTCGAAGACTGACGTCGCGAAATATATCAACGCCTGGGCAGGACTGCCGCATCTCGTCTCCAACGGTGCGCAATACAATTACAAGTCCTGGCTGGAAGAGGTCGAGCGGACCGAGTGGAGCCCTACTGAAGAATGGTATAGGGACACAATCGCAAAAGCGATCGTTTTCAAAGCAGCGCAAAAGGCCGTTCGGGACGGCAATTTCCCCGGCTATAGAGCGCAAATTGTGAACTATCTCGTCGCTCTGGTGGGGGATCGGCTCGGAAGCCAAATCGACCTCAAGTTCATATGGCAGCGGCAGGCCGTATCCGCCGAGTTCCAAAACCTTCTATCCTTGTGGGCTACGGTCGTAGAGTCCGAGATCAAGTCCGTTGCGGGAAGAAGTAATGTCACCCAACACTGCAAGCGCCTCGTGTGTTGGGAAGCAGTCTCGGCAGCGAAAGAAGTCAAACTGGCGTTACAGATTCCCGAGTTGCGAAAGGCATGATCGATATCTTCGCACCAATCCTCAACCTGAACAGGCGATCGGGCAACCTCTTTGGCTGTCACGCTGGGTACAGCATGGTCACCGGAGATGCGAATTCTTTTGTACGGAATGTGACATGATTGCTGACATCGAAAATAAGTTTCTTTGCTGGAAGTGTATCGGCGACGAATATCTCAAGCGCAAGGTTCGATCGGAAGGTGTTGCAAAAACCTGCAGTTACTGTGAGTGCAGAGGGAAGACCTTCCGCATTGCCGATATCTCCGACATCGTGGATGTCGCGTTTCAACAGCACTACCAGCAATCTCGGATGGAGATGAACGGCTACGAGTGGCAAGCCCACAAGGACCCCGACTCCAATTTCGAATTTATTCCCGACGGAGAGCCGATTGAACAGGCTATCGAAAACGCGGCGGATATACCTGGCAAAGCGGCTTCGGATATCCAAGCCGTACTCGCCGACCGTTACAGCAGCTGGTCGTCGATCGAGATCGGAGAGCAGACCGAGTATGATGCCGACCTGTACTACGAGGAGATTTCTCCGGATGACAGCAGGTGGCAAGACAAATGGAGAACGTTCGAGCGAGCGCTCAAGACCGAATTCCGTTTTTTCAATCCGGCCGCCATCGATCTCCTCTTGGAACTTTTCGACGGGGTCGAGCGCCTGCAGACCTATACTGGCTCAAGCTTAGTCGTCACGGCTGGACCTGGCACGGAGTTGACCCATCTCTTCAGGGCACGTGCGTTTCAGTCGCCCTCGAAACTTGAGGCCGCGATAGGACGACCCGATACGGAGTTGGGTCCGCCGCCAAGCATCTTTGCCGCATCCGGCCGTATGAACGCACGTGGGATATCGGTATTCTACGGTGCCGACGATCCCGTTGCGGCGGTGGCCGAGGTCCGCCCCCCCGTGGGAAGCCACGTGGCTGTGGGGAGATTCGAAATCACACGCGAACTCAGGCTACTGGACCTTTCGTCATTTCCGTCAGCAACGCTCCGTGGAAGCATCTTCAACCCAGAATACGCGGGTGAGTTGAGTCGGATACGTTTTCTCCAGGGACTTGCCATGCGGATGGCGCGACCGGTGATGCCCGACGATCAGGAATTCGAATATCTTCCGACCCAAGCGGTAGCCGACTTCTTGGCCAATGGTCTTGTCGCCCCCATGGACGGTATCATCTTCCCATCGGTGCAGGTCGCAGGTGAGATAAAAAACGTTGTTCTTTTTCATCACGCATCCGCTGTCGAGGTCTGGCAGGTACCCGAGAATGTCGAGATCGAGGTTCAGATGACCAGCGAGGACGAGGACGGCAGCTACCCAGACTTCAAAGCATTCTGGTGGAGAAAGGCAAACGCAGAAGAACGCGCCGTTTCCGCGGGAGACTCCGAGATCGCTGATTACTGGGAAGCTTTCGAGCGGACGGCCCGTGAGATGACACAGCAGCGTCGGTCAACCAGCCTCAAAATAGAACCGGGCGAAGTAGAGGTTCGGAAGATCGAAGCAGTCGAATTCAAATCGACAGACTACAAGGTGCAGCACACTGAAATGTCTGCTTCCACTGACGCGTTCTGAGCGCCCGTGTGGCAAATCTCGCGGGGTCAGCGGCCTGATTCGGATAGCGTAGCGACGACCGCACCGGTATAGACGAGAGCAAAACCATCGTCCGTCGCTCAATCAACCACTTCGCCCTCACTAAATGCGGCCCTTACAAGAATCGTCTTCGATCACTTTAAAACTTAGGTTTGCGGACCGAGCTTTTATCAATTTTGGTTCAGAGCCATTGTGTACGACAAGTTCGGTGATTACTTTCTGATCAACATCGCAACGGAAGTCCGATATTACCCGGTCCAATATTAAGGGTTTCGGGCTGTTTGATATTTTCCGACTCATCGAGTTCCGAAAATTTGCTTTTATTTCGCACGCACGAATGTATTCGCCCACGGAATTTCAATCGGATCGATGTCGATGCCGGCTTCCAACCCACGTCGTCCAACCCAGACCCAAACGACTGCAAGTCGTTCTGGGGTAATGCCTTAGGTCTGCGTTTACGCTGTTTCGGCATAGCGTCTCTCCACTATAGCGATCATATTCGTCAAATCATTCCCCATCGCCTTAGCGCTGCATCAACCTCTCGACGGATGTCGTCCAGGTGAAGACCTTCCCTTGCCCGGCGAGCGGTTCGGATTGCTTGGTCCGGACGATCAGTTTCCCCTCTGAAAGCATCCTCCCGTGGAGGATAGGCTTTCACGACATCCTGCACCTCAACGACGCTCATGATCCGTTTTCGCAATAACGTCTCGGCGACCGCGCAAAAAGCGTCGATCCTCAGGTCCAGAATTGTCTTCGCCCTGGTGGATTCTGCGTCGAGAAGTTCGGTGACTGCCTTTCGAAGTCTGAAGTCTCCGGCACGCAGCGTTGCGAGATCGCGCTCTTCCACCAGATCAATAACCAGCGTGGCTCCCATTCCGTAACAGGCCTCAACCTTGGTCGCGATCGCCGTGGCTCGAGCCAGGTCCGATCTCGGATCGCCTCCGGCTTCCGTGAACTCGCCGAAGATCAAGGCTTCCGCTCCAAGCCCAGCGAGATACATGCATATCTGATCAAGGAAGTATGATCGTGTCTTCATCGGAAACGTGGGCGTCCTGAAAACTGCACCACCAAGGTTATCCACGCCGGTCGCCAAGACTTTATCGTTGATCGTTATGCCTTGAAGGTCCATTCCGAGTTCGAGACCGACAATCGCATGCCCAGCTTCATGATAGGCCGCGCGCCGCATCTGATCAGCGGGGAGGTCTATCAATGGATTGGTGATCGATGCCATATGTTCGAATTTGAAAGGCTGTCCTTGGCGACGTGCGGTTCGACGACCGTCACGAACAAGTTGCTCCAGATCAGCGCCTGCCATCCCCAATGTCGAACGCGCGAACTCATCCTCTCGATCTTCGGGTACCGGGAACCCGGCATGGAACTGAAATATCTGTCGGCGAGTGGCCGCGTCCGGAAGTTGGATGACGAAATGCTTATCAAGGCGTCCCGGTCGTAAAATCGCGGGATCAATGTACTCGGGATGGTTTGTTGCCGCGACGACAACGATCCCGCTACGGCGCTCGAAGCCGTCCAGCAGTTCGAGAAGTGCATTGATGACTTGGCGCGTGTAATCGGCATTATGACTGCGGTTGGTTGCCCGACTGCCGACAGCGTCGATTTCGTCAATGAACAGCAACGCCGTGCCTTTCGACCGTGCCTCGGCGAAACTGTCGCGCATGGCTTTCAACATGTCGTTCAGATAGCCACACGCCTGCCACTGTGCAGCGGACGTCACCACGATCGGTATGCGGCATGTCCGCGCGAGGGCTTCCGCGAACAGTGTCTTTCCGGTTCCAGGTGGTCCTGAGATCAGCGCCCCGATATCGACGTCATCCCACGGAATCAGACCGGCTTTGAAATCGTCAAGGTCGCGCGCAAGCTCGAGACCCCAGTCCGTCGCCGCGCCGAGCCCGCTAAGATCGGCCAGTGTCGGCCCAGTCGAGAGCGGAGCGGCCGTCGGCGCTGGTGTACGATCTACTGTATCCCTCAGTCGGCGCAGTGCCGCTTTGACCGGGCGATTGGGTTGAAACGCATAGACGAGCCGCGTCCATGATTCCGACCTGATCATCTCCTCGTCGGCTGGCGTAATCGCATGTCCGTATCGACGAAAGGTCGCCCCGATCTGATGTGGCGTCGGCGTCGGGATCACAGCGATTACGTCTGCGAACAGCCCGAGTTCCTCATCCACATCGTCCAGGCTTGAGCAAACCAAGATGCTTTTGCCTGCCTCCGCAGCGCGACGCTGTACTTCCAATTCTGTCAATCGGTCTCGCTTGGTGCTTTTCAGCGCGCGAACGAATGGTTCGATGTATCCGTTTTGGTCAAGAACCTGACGGAGGTAAAGTCGGCTGGCAGAGACGAAGCTATCGACGGCGTCGGCCGTCGGCACCACAACAATGGCAAGGTTCGGCGATCCCGCGCCAGCGTGATGCCGCAGCGCCGCAACGACCTGACAATAAGCGAGATGGACGGGCACGGTCAGATCGGAAAGATCGGCGGTGTTATCCGGAGTCCATAAAGACCGACCGCGCATTCGCAGGACTTTACGCTTCGGCGAGTTTGGCAAGATCGATCACCAGATGAGGATTGAACGTTTTCCGCGAAGGCTCGTCGGGGTAACCGAGCGGATTGCACACCACCCGCGTTTTCCCAATCCGATAGTCGCTAGGTGTATGGATATGGCCGTGCACCCACAGGAGCGGCTCATATTCAAGTATGCGGCGCTCGAACCGCGATGCGAAGGACGGTGTCAGGCCGTCTCTTAGAAACTGCGGCGGCACGGACATCATGCTCGGCGCATGGTGACTGACTATGACTGTTGGCCGCTTAGGCTGCGACTTATACACGTTGTCGATGTCAACTGCCGCCACGCGATGAAGATGCTGACTTTCCTGCGGCGTAAATTTCTTGAACGGGGTCTTTGAAAGCTTGATTCGCTTAAAGTCGTTCAACTCTTCCCGAGCGATTGCCATTGCCAACCCTGGTTCGCCATAGAGATCGAAGTCTGTCCAGAGTGTCGCGCCGATGAAGCGATAGCCGCCAATCAGGACCGAATCTCCATTCAGCATAAACAGGTCATCGCAACTCTCAGCCAATTCGTAACCGATCGCTAATGCCTCCTTGATGGAGCAACGGTAGTACTCGTGGTTTCCTGGGACGAACACGACTGGCATGTAAGGAGCGACGTAGTCGCGGAGAAACAGCAAGCTTGCCGCGACACCGCCATCAAAGATGTCGCCCGCGCAAACGCACACGTCAGCGTCAGGAATTTCCATCAACGGGAAGTTCGGGTCTATCTCAAGATGGAGATCGGAGAAAATCCACGCTCTCATCGCAGCCTCTGCTGAAGGGACCGCCAATAGCCTGGACGGTTGGGAGTCTGACCAATCAGGCACGGCACCAGTCTCTGGCCACCCGACCAATACTCAATTTTCGCCGTATCTGTTTGAGAGGAATTCGGCTCAACAAGGATTTTCAGGCCGTTTGCGAAATCCCGTAAGCTTTTCAAAAGACTTGATCGTTCGAGACCAAAATAAATTTCGCGTACCAACTACCCACCCTTCCAAGAAGACATGAACTCTGCACCGTTGATCCACGTCAGAGAATCGATGATCAGCCGTTGCAATGAGCGTAAAATAGAAGACTTAGATGTCTCTTTTCAAGACGTTTAATGTCTTTTTTTTAGACAAATTTGACAATCTTGATTTTCGCCGGCTTTTCGACGGCATGAGGTATCCATTACCACCCGAATTGGTCAGAGCTGCACGCGGCCTACTGGGACTTTCCCAGCAGCAGCTCGCTGACCTGGCTGGTACGAGTATCAAGACGATAAACCGCCTTGAAAAGGGCTCTAGCCCGCCATCTCGGAAACTTAACGAGGCACTGCACTCAGTGTTCGCCGCGTCGAATATTCAATTTACGGCCGCCAATACGGATAGCGGTGAACTAGATGGTGTGGGTGTTAGGAGACGACCGACACAACCCCATCAAGGCATGAAAGTGCTTTGAAACATAACTGGTCGGAACTTATGTCCTCAACACCTCTACTCCGTCTCGCCGTCATTTCGTGGCGCGGTTGAGCTTGTCTCCGTTTCACTTTTTTCCAAAGCGCGTCCGAAACAATGCGAAGCGTCGGAACATCCTGAACGATGTGTTGGTCGGCCGAATTAAGCCGAGAAACCCTACGATCGCTGACGGTATTCTTCCGATAGGCAAGGTATCACAACAGAGGGTCGTTTCTGTGCTGGCGTCACCAAAGCTGGTCGAACAGGTGGAAAAATGTAGAGGGCGCTCCGGCCCGGCCGAAGTTCCCCTCAGCTTCCCCACGGCGAATCTCCAACGCCTTCAGAAAGAGCCACGTGGCTCCTTCTGATCGCCTACGGCGACCTGCGTTTCCGATTAGTCGCGTGGCCCCGCGCCTCGGTGACACCCACCCGGCGCGCTCTTCTCACGCTCCTGCGTCGCTACGGCCATCCCCCTTGCGGGGCATGCCCTTCGAAAGAGCCTATGCGCGCCTGATGAGCGTCAACTCCGACCTACGTTGGCGGACGTCGATTACCCTGGCTGCTGGCAGATATGCCGGAGGGACAACGCGACGCTCCTATCAAGGGATCGCGGATAAGGGACAACAGCGCTGCTAAGGTCATTATTAGTCCCAATTATAATGACGCGATCAGTTGCTCGGGTCACAGCCGTATAGATCATGGCGCGATCCATGTTCGCCGACGGCTGTACCGGCATGACGACATTCTTGAACTGGCTACCCTGTGCTTTATGCACGCTGATGCAGTACGCGAGCGCGAGCCTCTCCACTTCATTCGGACCAACGCGATGCTTTCCGTCCTCGAACTCTACGATCAAGGTGTCGAGGTCAATCCCGACGACCCTGCCCATCGACCCATTCCAGAGGTTCCGATCATAGTCGTTTACAGTCCAGATGCAGGGATCGCCCTCGGCAAAGCCGTTCGTAGACGGAGCGCCTGTAGCAATCCGTGCCACATGGAAGTATCCGTTGATGGCATCGATTCCGGCAGGCCCAGCATATACAGAACCCAAGACTTGCACCTCCTCACCGCGAAGATCGTGCAAGACATCCTCGATTGCGTGGATGACCATCCGGCCGCTTTCACGAATAATGCTGCATCCGCCTCGGCGCGCCGAGTAATTAGGAAGGTCGAGGAGCATTCCGCCACGGATCGCAACAGACACTTGGGGAATGCCGGTATTTTCGGTCGCCCGTAGAATGCGTGTCAGTTCGGTTTTCGGAATCCGCTTCTCCAGGATAAGCCTGTGAAGGGTCAGTCCGAACCCGATGGGCGGCAACTGGGCGGTATCGCCGACCAGAAGGCACCGAGCCTCCTTGGGAAGATGGAACAGGATACGATAGAGGGTTGGAAGGTCCAGCATCGACGCCTCGTCGATGATCAAGAGCGTATGGCGACCGAGCTCAAGCCGACCGTCCGCGACGCCCTTCAGCCAGGACGCGACCGTCTGGGCGTGCTGGCCCGTCGCCTCGGCAATTCGCTTGGCAGCCCGTCCCGCTATAGCGAGCTGGTAGACCGTCATGCCCAAATTCCGGGCCGTGGCGTTGACCGCGTTCAGCGTTGTAGTTTTGCCCACACCCGCCCCGCCGATTAACAACGAGAAGCGATGCCCAATCGCCATCTTGACGGCCTCACGCTGCTCATCGGTCAGCGAACGTGACGGGTCAAAACCATCGAGGAAGCGCTCCACATCCTGCGTCGTGAACCCGTCGATAAAGAGGTCGCTCTCATCGACGGCGGCAATGTGTTCTTCGATGCGGCTTTCGATAAAGCGCTCCATGTATGCCGCTCCGGCAGGCTGGTATCCATCGGCAATCGAAAGCGCCGCGCGATCCTTTACGGCCGCCTCGACGGCGCGTCCCGCATAGACCGTGCTGACCCCCAGTCGTTTCGCCGTCTGGATAACCAGTTCCTTGTGCGGACACCAGGTATGCTTGCGGTCGAGCCGATCATACAAAACAGACTCGACGGCCGCCACCTGACGCCTCGCATCGTCCGCAGAGATGCCGAGATCGGAGGCGACCCGATCGACCTGACGCCATGAACAGATCGTCAGCAAACGATATGGATTGTCTCTGATCTTCGCCAAGGCCTCAGAACCCCACAAGTCCACTGCCTTGCGGGCAACCTTCGGATCAATACCGTTCTCGTCGAAGAAGACCACGCAGTCAGCCAGGGCAATCTGGTTTGCCCACGCTTCGGCAACGATGGCAGCTTGATTTCGATCCAGCACTTCTGCCAGCCGATCAACGTTACCGTTTCCGAGTACGGTGTAGAGATCGAGTCCGAAGTGGCTCCAAAGCCGCGCGGCCGTCGCCTTGCCAACACCGGCGAACTCCGACCTCGAGGCCAGGAATTCGACGATGTATCTGCCGCGCGGGATGACGTTCAAGGGATGACTCTCCTGCCCGTCAGTGTCAAATGCTCGTACCTTGAAACCTTGTGCCGGAGCTCGAGGTTTTCGCTCCGTAACGAAGCCAACTGCTGTTCGAGCGCGGTTATTCGTGCCTTGTCACCGGTGTCGCGAGTGGTGGTCGGTGTCTCCGCCGACTTCGGCGGCTCGAGGCCCAATTCTTCGACGGCTTTGATAAGCCGTTTTTCGAAGCGCGCATTCTGGTCAAACGTCTCCCTATTGAAGCCGCAGGCCGTCGCAACGGCGGTCTTGTTCACCTTGCCGCCACGGCTGGGCAGCTTCAATCCGGCGGCCTGCAAGCGCTGGACGTATGTTTCGAGCTTCGCGTAGTTCTCCTCGCTGATCTTTTGGAAACGGTTCGGGCTCATTCTGCCGTACTCCGGTCGCGTTCCACTCTCGGCAAGGGCATGTTCAAATCGCCCTCGGACAGGTTTTTGCTTCGCGCGTTATACTGCCAAGTCGCGAACTTTTCGAGGAAACGGTTCCGTTCCGCCTTCAGGACCGCAATCTCCGCCTCTAACCTGTCTATCCGGCCGAGTGCTAATGCAAGTTCGGCCGACATCTCGGAATGCGACGGCGTTGCAGGCGACGTGCGAAGCCTGTCTTTCGCTTGTTGAAAGGCTGTTCGAATATTGTCCTGCTTATCCAGCCCCTGTCGCGTGAAAGTTCGCTTGAGCATGGCACCGACCTGCTCAGTCAGCAGCTCCCAGCTTAACTTTCCCTGCCACGATATCAGAAGGGCGACGATTCGATCGATCTCATCGTCTGTGAGGCGCGCCTTGGCCATAGATCAATCCTCCCACATATTGGCGAGGATGCTATCATCCTCATCGAACGGCGTGTCCTCGCGCGTCGGCGATTCCTCCTTGGTAGGGGATCGATCCCGAAGGGCCATCGCAAGTTCGCTATCTTGCGAGCTGCCGGCGAGGTTCACGATTGTGCCGTCCAGGATGGAAGGATCATTGTGGATCGATAGCATCTTGCGAAGCTTCTCTATGCTCTTCTGATGTGCCAGAACCCACTTGTCCGCACCGTAGTAGTCCTTTCCCATAGCCCAGACGGCGTCGTCGAGCTGCTTTTGGTTCAATTTCAGACGCTTCTCTACCCGTTCTTTGTGCTTCTGATCACCCTTGACGAACACGTTTTCGGAACAGTCGAGACAGTTACCGTGGGTCTGACAGGGCAAAAGAGAATAGTCGTGGACACATATGCCGAGTTCCGTCACCAGCGCCGAGCCGATCTGTGCATCGAGGAACTCGCGCTGGTCCACCGGCCGTCTGAAGCCTGTCACCTTGGCGGCTTCGAACATCGGTCCCATTCCGCCGTCCAAAGCCAACCTGATCTGGTCGAGGACCTCATCGGACGACACGTGATTGTAAGCCTTGTTCTGCTCGACTTTCCGACCGCTCCATTTCGCGATGTCCAGATCGCTCATTCCTTTCAGATGGGCGACCGTGTTCAGCCAATGACGGAAGGCATGGCTGCTGATCTGAATCGGACTGCCGTCGTTCTCCTTGAAGTCCCAGCGGTCGAACACGCTCGGCTTCCTCCCCCCATCGTGGCCTGAAAGCCAGTGGTCGTAAGACTGGACCGTCACCTTCTCAACCAAGGTGCGATTGGTAGTTCTCTGAAGATGCGCCTGATTGAGCATTAGAAGGATCAGCGTCTCTGAATAGCGTTGATCTTCGACCTTGTTGAAGTAAGGAAAGTCCTTCGGGAGTTCTGCGATCAAGCGCTCTTCCAACAACTCGAAACGAACGCGGCACTGGCGTTTTTCCGATCCCACGGGGGTATTTAGGTCCCAATTTCGCAGGAACTTGTTGACTCCATTCCTCGCGGTTATGCCAGTCAGCTCCTGTAATTCGGGAAGGCCTAGCCAATCGAGTGCACGGAGCCTTTCAAGGTCACCCGGGAGGCACAGTCTCGTCGGGTTGCTTTCATACCATTTAGCCACGGCCCGTGCTTCCGAGCACATTTCCCGGATGCGGGCTATCGCCTCCTGAACTACCGATGCCATCTGCGTCGGAACCCACTTTACCTGAGGGGGATTGCCTTTCCCCGGAAAGGTTCGGATGCCGTAAACGTCCACCATCTCGCCGACCTCAGGGTTCTTGATCTTCTCAAAGACCTCACAATCGACGCGAAGCTGCAGCACCTCATGGACCCTGATCGGGATAGCGACGAAAATCGCACTGATTGCAGAATAGAGACGATCAACGAATGTCTTCGAATGCCGGTAAATATGTGCCAGCGCCCCGTAGGCAGCTGGGCTCGGCAGCTTTTTCTCACGCCATTCCTTCGCTTCACGTCCCAGAGACTCGGTTTTTTCCTTCGGCTTCGTTACTCCGTGTTTCCACTGGAACGGGGCGTTTAGGAATTTTCGGTCCATGCAGAATCGATGGACCTGCTGGATGTAAAGCGCGAACTGGTAGTGACGTCCGGCTCCGACGCCGTCCTTCGCCAACGCGACGGCGGTGTTGAGGACGGTGACGTTCAGATTTTCGATGACTGGTTCCGTTCGTATCGACCTGAAGGCAGCCTCTATGAACTGCAATGCACCCAGTCGCTTCATGGTGTTTTCGAACGCGACAGGTGATGACGAGTGCAAATATCGGATGTAAGCCTTTGCAAACTCCTTGATACCAGTCGCCAAGGGCGCGCCACCGACGACATCCTGCCTGTTGGTGAGGGTCGTATCGCGGTTGTAAAACGATAGAATGCGGCTGTCCCTATTTTGTCCCTTTGTGACAAACGACGCGCCAACCTGCCACAGGTCCATCGCCCAAGCGCCATGAGGAATCAACACGTCGATCGCCCGCGCTAACGTGATGAAGTTCTGTACGCGGTCGGCGGGATACTCGATTCCTTCGGCGACTACCTTGACAACATTCCCGGTCATCCGGCCACCTCCGCCCTGATTTCCTTTTCGGCGACACAGAGCTGGATAACCTCGGCGACCGCCAAAATGGTTCGATCCTTGATCGCGTAAATCTTCGGTGAATAACCTTCCGCTTCCAGCCGGTCACGGTCGGCGATCAGGGCTGCCATGAACTCTTCGTGCGGACCGTCAATCCACGGCTGGAAGTGGCGACAGGTATAGCAGGCGAACGGAGCGGCTAAGCCGCAGAAGCTCATCTGACCACATGTTCCGAGCGCCTCCGAGACGTTGTTCAGCGACCTGTCGAAGATGCGGCTTGAGCGATCATCACCCCGCCTTGCCTCCCTTTCGGTGACGACGACGACACCGGCAAACGCATGAGCGAGCGGTGCCATCTCCATCGCCAGATGACGATCGAGACGGAGGACCATCGCTGGGCTGGCTTCGAAGTATACTTCAACGTTCTGGGTGTCCGAGTGGTCGAGAAGCTCCGCAACAGTATGCTTGTCCTTGCCGTCATCCACGGCGCGTTGGGCCAAGGTGATGCGGAACCGACGCGCGTTTGTCTTCAGTCCCGTTATGCGTCCGATCGTACGACTGACGACCCTGCCAACTTCTTGGGATGTCAAATGCCAAGCCATTCCGGGAAGCATTCCCGGCTCCGTCGCCATGAACATCGGCCAATCCTCATCGGCAAACGGACGCTTGGAGCGACGCTCCATGTTCGCCGCGATGACGCTATCCAGCACATTTCCCACCTGTTTGCCGCAGTACCGAGTCTTGAAGGAGTCTCGAGCCTTCTGGCCGTGCTGCTTCGCGCGAGGTATGCGGAGTGCATAAAGACGCCCTTCGTCATTTTCAGAGATAAGAAGGTCCTTCTCCTTCAAGGCGGCGACCTGGACCGGCCGAGGGCCGAAGGCAAGAAAAAGCCAAGTTATCGCGAAGTCGTCGAGTTCGATCTCTCCGTTCGCGTAGGCATCGTTTAAAGCCGACTGGATCACGAGAAGCTCGGTGTCGATGAACGCCCCTTTCTCGGGATCGCGCGTCCGGATCGAAGTCCCTTTAATATTGCCACGAATGGTCGCGGCAGCGAGATACTCGATCACCTCGTCGGACGCGATACCAAAACCCAGGGTGCTCATGTCGGTCTGAACCGCTCCGGGTTTGCCGGAGGCTCCAACTTCTGAGAGAGTGGAGCCATCATGAGCAAGACAACGAACAAGTTTTCACCTGAAGTCCGCAACCGTGCCATCCGCATGGTGCTAGACCACGAGG
>JAESGE010000135.1_pt1 | contig 52935 bp, 47 predicted proteins | sample 9269601 | NCBI WGS metagenome assembly JAESGE01 (sample SAMN14515569, study PRJNA621662) | algae metagenome | isolation source: Tolypothrix brevis GSE-NOS-MK-07-07A and co-occurring heterotrophs from wet... | place: USA: Grand Staircase Escalante National Monument, Utah | collected 2006-04-16
AGTCTGGATTGCGTCGGCTCGCGCTCGCAATGACGACGAAGGCTCGTCCTGTTGGAATGTAACCTATGCTCGCCTTCATCCTCCGGCGCCTACTGCAATCGATCGCCGTCATGCTGACGGTGGCGCTGCTCGCCTTCACCATGTTCCGCTTCGTCGGCGACCCGGTGAACCAGATCGTCAGCCTCGACACGCCGGCCGACCAGGTGGCGCAGATCCGGGCGGCGCTCGGTCTTGATGATCCTGTCATCATTCAGTTCCTGCGCTACATCGCCAATGCCGCGCGGCTGGAATTCGGCGTTTCCTACCAGTTCCGCCTGCCGGTGACATCGCTGCTCGCCGATAGGGCTCCCGCCACCCTGGAACTGGCACTCTGCTCGGCCCTGTTCTCGCTGCTCGTCGGCATCCCGATGGGCGTCTACACGGCGCTGAGGCGCAACACCTTCCTCGCCAACGTGTTTCAGGCCGTATCGCTGATCGGCATCAGCCTGCCGACCTTCCTCATCGGCATCCTTTTGATCTACCTGTTCTCGGTGACGCTCGGCATCCTGCCGTCGTTCGGACGGGGCGACGTCGTCAAGATCGGCGAAACCTGGACCACGGGCCTGCTGACAATCTCGGGGCTGAAGGCATTGGTGCTGCCGGCGGTCACGCTCGGCCTCTTCCAGATGACGCTGATCATGCGGCTGGTGCGCGCGGAAATGCTGGAGGTCCTGCGCACCGATTACATCAAGTTCGCGAGGGCGCGCGGCATCAGCACCCGCGCCGTGCATTTCGGCCACGCCTTGAAGAACACGCTGGTGCCGGTGATCACCATTGCCGGTCTTCAACTCGGCTCGATCATCGCCTTCGCCGTCATCACCGAAACGGTGTTCCAATGGCCGGGCATGGGGCTGCTGTTCCTGCGCGCGGTGCAGAATGTCGATATCCCGATCATGGCCGCCTACCTGATGCTGATCTCGTTCCTGTTCGTCTCGATCAACCTGATGGTCGACCTGCTCTATGCCGCCGTCGATCCGCGCCTGCGCGCGACGGTGGGCGCGACATGAGCAAGCCAGTTAAAAGGCCAATGTCATGCCGATAGCCACAGGCGAGGAAGTCTCCGCGCGTTTGCAGGGCATGAGCGGCGGCACATCGTCGGCCCCGTCCCCCGCGGCCCCCCATATCGCGCCGAAATCGCGGCTCGCCCGCATCCTCGACAGTGACATCCTGGCAAGTTTCAAGGCCTCGAAGATCACCATGGTCGCGGCGATGATCGTGCTGCTGCTGGTGCTTGGGGCGGCCTTCGCGCCCTGGCTCGCGCCGTTCGACGTGTTCGACCCGGCCAAGGTCTTCCTGATGGATTCCAACCTGCCGCCGCGCTGGCTGGAAGGCGGGGATTCCAAGTTCATCTTCGGCACCGATGACCAGGGCCGCGATCTCTATTCGGCGATCCTGCACGGCCTGCGCGTTTCGCTGGTGGTTGGGGGTCTCGGCGTTGCGCTGGCGGCCTCGATTGGCGTCACGCTCGGGCTGATCGCCGGCTATGTCGGCGGTCGCACGGATGCGATCATCATGCGCATCGCCGACGTGCAGCTCACCTTTCCGGCGATCCTGGTTGCCCTGCTGATCGACGGCGTCGTCCGGGCGTTGGCCCAGGGCGCCTCGCGGGAGGACACGGCGATCTACGTGCTGGTGCTCTCCATCGGCCTGTCCTTCTGGGTGCAATATGCCCGCACCATCCGGGGCTCGACGCTGGTGGAGCGCAACAAGGATTATGTTCACGCGGCAAGGCTGGTCGGAACCTCGGCGCCGCTGATCATGGCGCGCCATGTGCTGCCGAACGTGATCGGGCCGATCCTCGTCATCCTCACCATCAATCTCGGCCTGGCGATCATCACCGAGGCGACCCTGTCGTTCCTCGGCGTCGGCCTGCCGCCCAATCAGCCCTCGCTCGGCACGCTGATCTCGATCGGCAACAAATACCTGTTCTCCGGCGACTGGTGGATCGTCGCCTTTCCGGGCGCGACGCTGGCGATCCTGGTTCTTTCCGTGAACCTGCTCGGCGACTGGCTGCGCGATGCCCTGAACCCGCGATTGCGCTGACAGGGCTATCCTTGCCTGAAAAGTCAGCACCCGAGCGATGAAAGCGGCTTCGACCCGCGTGACTTGGCGATGCAAGATCGCTACGTTCACGATCCGAGAGGGCGTTTCAGGCCCCCAACAGGGAGAATTACAGTGAAGAAACGTGTTTTTGCGCTTGCCTTTGCACTTGCCGCGACAACCTCGCTGGCCACGATGGCCGAGGCCAAGACCCTGCGCTGGGTTCGCTCCCAGGACGCGACGACGCTCGATCCGCATTCCGGCAACACTGGCCCGAACCACGTGCTGATGCACAACCTCTACGAGACGCTGGTGCTTCGCGGGTTTGACGGCAAGCTGGTCGGCGGTCTCGCCACCTCGTGGCAGACGCTGCCCTCGGACCCGACGATCTGGGAGTTCAAGCTGCGGCCGAACGTCAAGTTCCACAATGGCAATGCCTTCACGGCGGATGACGTCGTGTTTTCCCTCACCCGGGCGCTGAAGCCGGCGGCCGACATGAAGTCGTTGCTGGTTTCGGTCGAGAGCGTGACGAAGGTCGATGACCTGACGGTCCGGATCAAGACCAAGGGACCGAATGCCCTGCTGGTCAACAACCTGACCAACATGTTCATGATGGACAAGGAGTGGTCCGAGGCGAACAACGCCGCCGATCCCCAGAACCTCAAGGAAAAGGTCGAGAACGGCGCGACCCGCGCGGCCAACGGCACCGGCCCCTTCTCGCTCGTTTCGCGCCAGCCCGACGTCAGCACCGTCATGAAGCGCTACGAAGGCCACTGGGCGGCCGGGCAGGATCAGCACGGCATCACGGAAATCGTCTACCGCGCCATTCCCGAAGCCGCCACCCGTGTCGCGGCGCTGCTATCGGGCGAGATCGACTATCTGCAGGACGTTCCCGTTCAGGACCTCGAGCGCCTCAAGACGTCGCCGGGCATCCGCGTGAATGCCGGCCCCGAGAACCGCTCGATCTTCTTCGGACTCAATGTCGGCGCGACGGAACTGAAATCGTCGGACGTGAAAGGCAAGAATCCCTTTGCCGAACTCAAGGTACGCCAGGCGATCAGCACCGCGATCAACCGCGACGCCATCCAGCGCGTGGTGATGCGGGGGCAATCGACGCCGCAGGGCTCGCTCGCAACGCAATTCATCAACGGCTACACCAAGGAACTCGACGCGTTTCCGAAATACGATGTGGCCGCCGCCAAGAAACTGCTGGCGGATGCGGGCTATCCCAACGGCTTCTCGGTGAACCTGCACACGACCAACGATCGCTACGTCAATGACGAGGCGATCAGCCAAGCCGTCGTCGGCATGCTTGGCCAGATCGGCATCAAGGCGACCCTCGTATCGCAGTCGCTGCGCGTGCATTTCCCCGGCATCCAGAAGGGCGAATATGACTTCTACCTGCTGGGCTGGGGCATCCCGACGTTCGATTCGCACTATATCTTCAATGACATGTATCGGACGAAGACCCAGAGCGCCGGCACCTGGAACGGCACCGGCTATTCAAACCCGGCGTTGGACGTGAAGATCGATGCCCTGAATTCCGAGGTCGACCAGGCCAAGCGTAATGCCGCGATCGCCGACATCTGGAAGCAGGTTCAGGCCGAGGGCATTTACGTGCCAGTGCACATGCAGTTCATCGCCGGCGCCATGCGCTCCGAGTGGAACATCCCGATCGACGTGGAAAACACGCCGAAGATGCGCTTCCTGAACGCCAAGGGATCGTGAATCCCGCCAGTATCCGAGGGCGGCAAGCAAGCCGCCCTCGTCACGTCTGCGAGTAGCCCCGCCCCATGATCGCCTATCTCCTGCGCAGTTCGGTTCAGGCGCTGCTTGTCATGCTCGCGGTGGCGCTGATCTCGTTTTCGATGTTCCGTTTCGTCGGTGATCCGGTGGCGAGTATCGTCGGACAGGACGCGACGCTGAAGGACCGGGCCGAACTCGCCGCGTCGCTGGGGCTCGACGATCCGGTTCCGTTGCAATTTGCCCGCTACGTCGGCAATGCCATTCAGGGCGACCTGGGCATTTCCTATCGCCAGGGCCGGCCCGTCGCGACGCTGCTGATCGAGCGTCTGCCGGCGACGATCGAGCTTGCCGTCCTGTCGGCCGTGTTTGCCCTGACCATCGGCCTTGCGCTGGGCATTTACACCGCCCTCAACCGGCGCGGCATCGCCGCCAATATCGTCATGGGACTAAGTCTCATTGGCGTCAGCCTGCCCACCTTCCTGATCGGCATCGGCATGATTTTCCTCTTCGCCGTGAAACTGCGGTGGTTGCCCTCTTTCGGCCGGGGAGATGTCGTCGCCTTCGGCTGGTGGACGACGGGACTGCTGACCGTCTCGGGGCTTAAATCCCTGATCATGCCCGTCATCACCCTCGCGTTCTTCCAGCTCACGCTGATCATGCGCCTGGTACGGGCGGAAATGCTGGAAGTCATGCGCGCGGATTACATCAAGTTCGCCCGTGCGCGCGGCCTTGACGAAAGCACGATCAATTTCCGCCATGCCCTGCGCAACACCATGGTGCCAGTTGTGACGATCACGGGCTTGCAACTCGGCTCCGTGATCGCCTTCGCGATCGTGACCGAGACGGTGTTCAACTGGCCCGGGCTGGGCGCCCTGTTCGTGCGCTCCGTCGAAGTCGTGGATATCCCCGTGATGGCGGCGTATCTGATGTTCGTCGGCCTGGTCTTCGTCGTCGTCAATCTCATTGTCGACCTGATCTATTTTGCCCTCGATCCGCGCCTGCGGACGGGCGGAACGGTGCTGGTAAAATAGCCATGACCGATCCTGTCTACACTCCGCGCCGCACCACCGGGTCCTGGCTCGCCATGGCCCGAGACTCTGATCTGTTCCTGTCGTTCAAGGCGTCGCCCGTGGCCATGGGGGCGGCGCTGCTGAGCCTGCTGATGATCGGCGCCGCGCTGCTCGCCGATGTCCTCGCGCCGCAGAATGCCTTTGACGCGGCCGCGCTGAATCTGCTCGACGGGTTCACCGAGCCCATGGAGACCGGCGCGGGCTCCGGCCGCACCTTCTGGATGGGCTCGGACGATCAGGGCCGCGATATCTTCTCCGCGCTGTTCTACGGCACGCGGCTGTCGCTACTGGTGGGCGTCGCCTCGGTCATCCTGTCGATGACGCTCGGCATCGGCCTTGGCCTCATCGCCGGCTATGTCGGCGGACGCATCGAGATGCTGATCATGCGCGTCGCCGATATCCAGCTCTCGTTTCCGGCGGTGCTGATCGCGCTGCTGGTGTTTGGTGTCGCACGGGGGCTGATCTCGCCGCAGAATTACGAGACCACGGCGGTCATCGTCATCATCGTCGCCATCGGCCTGTCGAACTGGGCGCAATATGCCCGCACGGTTCGGGCCTCCACCCTCGTCGAGCGCAACAAGGAATATGTGCAGGCGGCCCGATTGATGGGAATTTCCGGTTTCGCCATCATGGCGCGGCACGTCCTGCCGAACGTGCTGGGGCCGGTTTCGGTCATTGCCACGATCAATCTCGCCCTTGCCATCATCGAGGAGGCGACGCTGTCGTTCCTGGGCGTCGGGCTGCCCGTCACGCAGCCTTCCCTTGGCACGCTGATTCGCTCCGGCCAGAAGTTCCTGCTCTCGGGCGAATGGTGGATCCTGTTTTTTCCAGCGCTGACGCTTGTGTTGCTCGCGCTCGCCATTAACTTGCTGGGCGACTGGCTGCGCGACGCGCTGAATCCGAAACTGCGATAAGCCATGAACAGCACCGAAATCATCATGAGTTGCCGCGCATGACCGAACCCGTTCTTTCCGTTCGCGACCTCAGCGTCGAGTTCGTCACGCGGCGCGGCACCCTGCGCGCGCTCGATGGCGTGTCCTTCGATATCCATCGCGGCGAGGTGCTCGGCGTGGTCGGTGAATCGGGGGCCGGCAAGTCGGTCACGGGCGCCGCCATCATCGGGCTGATCGAGCCGCCGGGGCGCATCTCGGGCGGGCAGGTTCTGCTGTCGGGCCAGCGCATCGACAACCTGTCGCCGGACGCCATGCGCAAGGTCCGGGGCAAGCGCATCGGCATGATCTTTCAGGACCCGCTGACGAGCCTCAATCCGCTCTATCAGGTCGGCCACCAGCTCATCGAGACGATCCAGACCCATACCGACCTCAACAACCGCGATGCCCGCGACCGCGCCATTGAACTGCTGACCGAGGTCGGCATTCCCGCGCCCGAACGCCGGATCGACGGCTATCCCCATGAATTCTCGGGCGGCATGCGCCAGCGGGTGGTGATCGCCCTCGCGCTCTGCGCCGAGCCGGACTTCATCATCGCCGACGAGCCGACGACGGCGCTCGATGTCTCGGTGCAGGCGCAGATCATCGCGCTGATCAAGCGCCTCTGCGCCGAACGCGGCACGGCGGTGATGCTGGTGACGCACGACATGGGCGTCATCGCCGAAACCGCCGACCGGGTGGCGGTGATGTATGCCGGCCGCGTCGCCGAGATCGGCCCCGTGCGCGATGTCGTCAAGGACCCGCTGCACCCCTATGCGCGCGGGCTGATGGGGGCGATTCCCTCGCTGGAGGGCATGGCCGACCGGCTGGTGCAGATTCCAGGAACCATGCCGCGCCTGACCGCCATTCCGAGAGGCTGCGCCTTCAATCCGCGCTGCGACAAGATGTTCGCGCGCTGCGTCGTCGAGCGGCCCGAACTGCTCGATGTCTCCGGCCGCCGGGTGGCCTGCCACCTCTATGACGACATCTCCAAGGGGATCGCGGCATGAACGGGGATCGCGGCATGAGCGGATCGAATATGAAGCCTTTCGTCGAGGTCCGCGACCTGAAGCGCGTCTTCGATGTCTCGAAGCCGCTGCTTAACCGCGTCATCGAGCGATCGCCCCGCCAGTTCCTCAAGGCCGTCGACGGCGTCTCGTTCGATATCAAGCGCGGCGAGACCTTCGCGCTCGTCGGCGAATCCGGTTCCGGCAAATCGACCGTGGCGCGCATGGTGGTGGGGCTGCTTGAACCTTCGGGCGGCGAGGTGATGATCGACGGCATCTCGATGTCCTCGGCCGCCGCCAGTGGCCAGCGCCAGATGCTGCGCAAGCGCATCCAGATGATCTTCCAGGACCCCTATGCCAGCCTCAATCCGCGCTGGCGGGTGGGGCGGATCATCGCCGAGCCGATCCGCGCCTTCGGCGTCGTCGAGGGCGAGGCGAACATCATCGCCCGCGTCGGCGAGTTGCTGACGCTTGTGGGTCTTCACCCCGACGACAGCGCCAAGTTCCCGCACGAGTTTTCCGGCGGTCAGCGCCAGCGCATCGCGATTGCGCGGGCGCTCGCGTCCAATGCCGAGTTCATCGTCTGCGACGAGCCGACCTCGGCGCTCGATGTCTCGGTGCAGGCGCAGATCCTCAATCTGATGCGCGATCTCCAGCAGAAATTCGGCCTGACCTATCTCTTCATCAGCCATAACCTCGCCGTGGTGCGCCATATGGCGACGCGCATCGGGGTGATGTATCTCGGCCGCCTCGTCGAGGTCTCGGAGGGCAAGGAACTGTTCTCCGCCCCGCGCCACCCCTATACGCGGATGTTGCTCGACGCGGTGCCCGATCTCGCCATGGTCGGCCGCCAGCGCGTGGGCGTGAAGGGCGAAATCCCCAACCCGATCAATCCGCCGTCCGGCTGCACCTTCCACCCGCGCTGTCCGCTGGTCTTCGACCGCTGCCGCGTCGATGTGCCCGCTGTCATCGACGGCGTCGCCTGCCACGCGGTGAACGGGGAACGGGCCGCGGCCGCGTGAGCGTCACGCGCCCGCTGTGCTGAAGCCCTTGCAACGAACCGCTCCATCGCGTCGCCTGGCGCGCGACGCCACGCGCCCAAAACATCGTGGAACTCCGAATCCGGCGAGACGTTAACGGGCCAGACCTTTGCGTCTACCCGAAAACGGGACCGGCAGGCCCGGTCCGCCACCCAAGGAGATATCTGATGGAACGTCGCATGATGCTCGCCGCGCTTGGCGCGGTGTTCGCCACGCCCGTGCTCGCCCAGACCACTCAGCCCTCGGGCCAGCGTGCCCCGACCTCGAACAATGGCGCCCAGGGTTCCATGGGGAAGGCCGAGATGGATCACGTCGAGCGCACGATGAAGCTCGGCGCCACCGCGCTCGCCACCAGCCGCGTCGCACTCGAAAAGGCTGAGAACGCCCGCGTCAAGATGTTCGCGCAGTTCGAGGTCGCCGAACAGGAGACGATTGCCGACATCCTGAAGTCCATGCAGCAGCAGGACCCCGCCACCACAGGTTCGGTGAAAAAGCCTTCCGATCAGGAGGTGCGCGCGCAACTCGACGACAAGGGGCGACGCATGGTCGAAATGCTCGAAAAAGCCCAGCGCGGCACGGCATTCGATCGTGAATACCTCCAGGGCCAGCTTACCGGCCACCGCGAGCTTCTCGAAGCCCAGGAGGATTATCTGCGCAGCGGCCGCAATCGCGAACACGTCGCGGTCGCCAAGCTGGCGCGTGGCCAGATCAAGGAGCACATCGCGCTGCTCGACATGATGCAGAATGATATCGGTCGTCGCGGCTGATCGACACCGGATCGCTGAATGTCCGAAGACAGGCCGGTGCCGATGCGCCGGCCTGTTCCCATTTTTGGGCGCACGCGCACTCAGCCGGTGGATGGCGGTTTACCGGCCTACTGCGCCTGGCTCACCTGCGGAGTTTTGCCCGCTTCGGCAGCCATGTCCGCTTCGGGCGTCTTGCCAACCTGAGGCGCTTTCGGCCGATCCGTCCGGTATTGCCCCCGGGCGATCGCGGAAAACAGCAGGGCGACGGCGGCGAGCGTCATCAGCCACCAGCTTTGCAGCGTCGCGAAACCGAGCGCGGTGAGGGCGAAGGCGGTGGCGTAGGCAGCGACGCCCCCGGCCGCGAGCGCGCCTGGCATCCGGCCCGCGCCATGGATGGCGAACCACAGGCTGGTCGCCCCCGCTGCTGCTCCCACAAGCCCCAGTTCATACCAGGTCTCGAACAGGATCGTCACCGGCGTGTTCGCCGGGAGGAAGCCCGAAATGCGGCCGCGCATCACCGTGTCGAGGCCATGCCCGGTGATCAACTGCACCGGTTCCTGGCGCACGATCTCGGCCCATGTCCGGAACGAGGCGGCCGACAAAGCCGGCAGGTCGCCACCCAGCGCCCCTGCGATGGGCGCGAGCAGGAACGGCAGCAGCGGCGCGAACAGCAGCGAGCCAGCGACCAGGCCGGCGATGAGACGCACACCGATGACCCGGTTGGCCGAGACCAGCCCGAACGCGATCGCACCGCAGATGACGGCGACGAAACCCCCTTCCGCCGGCCGCGTCAGGGCGACGATGGCGACGGCGACGGCGAGGCCCATGGCGCTGAGACTGCGGCCGCGCGACAGCAGCCAAGCGAGACCCGGCCAGACGACGATGACCAGCACGCCGACACCGCGCGACAGGCTGCCGGTCTCGCCGAACACAGTCCGCAGCGATGTGGGATTGACGAGGTTGACGGCGATCAACGCCAGGGCGAACAAGGCCGCGACCCCGGCGCCAAGCGCCACGAGGTTGAGGTTGGCGGCGCGCATCCGGTCGGGCAGGGCGGCGGCGCCGGCGATGCCGAGCACGGTGGCCAGCGCGATGTTGCCGGCCTTCTCGCCGGCATTGGCGGCATTATGCGTCCAGGAGAGCGACAGTAGCGTCCAGGCCGCGAGCAGCACAAGGCCAAGGCCCGCCCGGCTGACGACGACGCGCCGGATGCGCCGGAACAGATGGGCCGGGTCCTCGATGAAGGCCGCGAGTAGCAGCAGCAGCACGCCAATCGGCACGAGGACGACGGCGGCGCGGCGCGAAACCAGTGCGGCGATCGGGAAAGCCAGCGCCAGCGTGGCGAAGCCGATGCGCCGCAGCAGCATCGCCGCATCCGCCGTTGGGTCGAGCGGCATCCGGTGGGGCGTCGTAGCGTGGTCGCGAGCAATCATGGCGGCAATCGTCGGCGGCGGAGGAACAGGCCGGTGATCTCAGCCTGAACCTGCCGGTTCGCACATCAACCCCAGCCCAAGATACCCGCTCAAGCGACCGCCCGCTATTGACGCGCTGCAACAGTCACGAATCAATTATGTCGTGCTGCGACAGATCCGTCTGATCCGGATGCGATTGCCGCCGACCCCGCAAGCCTCGTATACCGACACCATGAGCCATGACTTCCTGGACGATTACCTGATCCGGCCGGATGTGCTGGACGAAAGGCTCGGCGCAATCGTCGCGGGCGTCGACCACACGGGGCAAGCCATCCAGACCCGCGTCGTCACCGAGCGGGCGCTGACGCTTTATCTCAACGCCCAGGAGATCGTGACGATGATGACCATCGGCGATCATCCGGACTATCTGGCGCTCGGCTACCTGCTCAACCAGAACATGCTGAAGCGCGGCGATATCGTCGACGAGGTCGAGTTCGACGCCGATCTCGATGTCGTCGTGGTCCGCACACCGGAACGCACCGATTTCGAGGAAAAGCTGAAGAAGAAGACGCTCACCTCCGGCTGCGCGCAAGGCACGGCCTTCGGCGACCTGATGGAGGCGCTGGGCGAAGTGAAGCTGCCGGCTGCACCCCTGAAGACAAGCTGGCTCTATGCGCTCACCCACAAGATCAACACCACGCCGTCGCTCTATCTGGAATCGGGCGCGATCCATGGCTGTGTGCTGGCGCAAGGCGACCGGCCGCTGCTCTACATGGAGGATGTTGGCCGCCATAATGCCGTTGACAAGGTCGCCGGCTACATGTTCCGCCACGGCATCGACCCGTCCAACAAGATTTTCTACACCACCGGCCGGCTGACCTCGGAAATGGTGATCAAGACCGTGCGCATGGGCATCCCCATCCTCGTCTCGCGCTCCGGCTTCACCGCCTGGGGCGTCGAACTCGCCCGCCAATGCGGCCTGACCCTGATCGGCCGCGCCAAGGGCAAGCGCTTCATCGCGCTCTCAGGGCAAGACCGCATCGTCTTCGATCAGGATTTGGCCTACGTCGCGGACGAGGCGAAGGGCGCGCGGCGGAAGGGCGGGGGCGATGAGTGACCCCACCTTCGGCCTCCTCCTCGCCGGTGGCCTTGCCCGGCGCATGGGCGGGGGCGACAAGCCGCTGCGGACGATTGGGGCCAAGACCATCCTCGCCCATGTCATCGAGCGGGTGCGGCCGCAATGCGCCGGGCTGGTGCTGAACGCCAATGGCGATCCGGCGCGCTTCGCGGACTATGACCTGCCGGTGATCGCCGATGACGTGCCGGATTTCGCCGGGCCGCTGGCGGGCATCCTCGCCGGGCTCGACTGGCTGGCGGTGACGCATGTGGACATCCCATGGCTCGCGAGCATCGCCGCCGACACGCCCTTCGTTCCGCAGGATCTGGTGGCGCGGCTGCATCAGGCGCGCGAAGCGGAAAACCTGCCGCTCGCCTGCGCCGGTTCGGGCGGCTGGACGCATCCCGTCATCGGCCTCTGGCCAGTGGCGCTGCGCCATGACCTGCGCAAGGCGCTGGTTGAGGACAACGAGCGCAAGATCGACCGCTGGACGGGGCGTCACGGCTGCGCGGTGGCGACATGGCCGCTCGAGCCGGTCGATCCGTTCTTCAACGCCAACACCCCGGACGATATCGCCGAAGCCGAGCGGCTTCTCGGAATTGCCGGCGGCCGCGGACCTTGAAGCGAAGCGCCGCACCGGCTATGCTTCGCGCACAATCAAGAACTCTTTTGGGAGAGCACCGTGAAAGCCTTTTTCAGCGCCATCGTCGTCGCCCTTGTCATGGCCTACGGCGCCAGCTTCATCCTGGACGGAAACCAGCGCACAGCGGAGCAAGCCTTCGCGACGCAGGGCGTGCGGCTTTAAGGCGTAATCGACACGTCACTGCCCTCGCGTGATCGTCGATGGTAAAGTGACGGCATGAACGGACAGACAGTCATTCTCAGGCTTCGTGAAAACGAGGCCGAACTCCGTCGCCATGGTGTGAGGCACGTCGCCGTCTTTGGCTCCGTGGCGCGTGGAGAGGCGGGCGCCCAGAGTGACATCGATATCCTGCTGGAACTGGACCCGGCTGCGGAATTGTCCGTCAGCGACTATGTCCAACTCAAGCAGCGCATTGCCGCGTTGTTCAGACGACGAGTCGATATCGTCAACCGCGATGCACTGAAGCCGTATCTCCGGCCAATCGTCGAGTCCGAAGCGCAATATGCCTTCTGAGGCATCGACGACTCGGCGCTGGCTTCTGGATATCCAGCATCATATCGATCTGGCGTTCAGTTTCGCTGACAATGTTGACGAGATAACTTTCCAGACCAATTTGCGAACCGTCTATGCGGTGACGCGCTGCCTCGAAATCATCTCCGAAGCTTCCCGAAGGCTTCCGGTCTCCCTCAAGGACCGGCATCCAACGATTGCCTGGAAGGAGATGGCCGGCGCGGGCAATGTCTATCGTCACGATTATGAAGACGTTGCAGCGCGTTTCGTCTGGGTTACCTTGCGGCGTGACCTCCCGCTGCTGCGTGAAGTAATCCGTGGCGAACTCGAACGGGTCGGCGAGCAATGACGCGTCGATGGGCGATCACTCGATCACGATCCTTGGCGCTGTCCTGACCGTGCCGGCCTCCAGTTGCGTTTTCACGCGGGCGGCGATGGCGAGATAGGCCTTGGCGTGGGGGCCGTCCGGGTCCGTGGCGACGATGGGCCGGCCGCTGTCCGAGGTTTCGCGGATCGGCATGGCGAGCGGAATCTCGCCGAGGAAGGGCACGTTTAGCCGCTCCGCCTCGTGCCGCGCTCCGCCATGGGCGAAGATATCCGAGCGATGGCCGCATTCGGGGCAGATGAAATAGCTCATGTTCTCGACGATGCCGAGGATGGGCACCTCCACCCGCTTGAACATCGCCGTGCCGCGCCGCGCGTCGAGCAGGGCCAGGTCCTGCGGCGTCGAGACGATCACGGCGCCGGCCAGCGGCGTCTGCTGCGCCATGGTGAGCTGCGCGTCGCCGGTGCCGGGCGGCATGTCGACCACCAGCACGTCGAGCTCGCCCCAGGCCACCTCGCGGAGCATCTGGGTGATGGCGGAGATGACCATGGGACCGCGCCAGATCATCGGCGTTTCCTCGTCGATCAGGAAGCCGATCGACATGATCTTCAGCCCATAGGCTTCCATAGGCGCCAGCGTGCGGCCGGAAACCAGCCTCGGCTTGCCGGTGATGCCGAAGACTTTCGGCATCGATGGCCCATAGATATCGGCATCGAGCACGCCGACGCGCCAGCCGAGCGTCGCCAGCGCCACCGCGAGATTGGCCGTCGTCGTCGACTTGCCGACGCCGCCCTTGCCGCTCGCCACCGCGATGATGTGTTTCACGCCAGGGATGCCGGCGGCCTTGGGCGTCGGCGAGGGCCGCGCCGCACCGGTGGCTGGCGCGCCTGCCGGACCTTTGCCGCCCGGCCGATCCGCCGTCAATGAGGCGAGGACCTGCGTCACGCCCGGCAGCCCGCCGACGGCCTGGGCGGCGGATTGCCTGACAGGCTCCATCGCGCCGGCTTCAGTCGCGTCGATGGCGATGGCGAAGGTCACCTTGCCCCCATCGACCAGGATTTCCCCGATCCGTCCGGAGGCGGCGAGCGATTGCCCGCTGGCGGGAAGTTTAACCAGTTCGAGCGCGCGCAGGACTTCCGCCGGCGTCACAGCTGGGCGGGAGGGAGGGGAAGTGGCCATGAGCGGTCGTCCTGTTGCGGATCTGGTATCGTCTTGCGCGAAGGCCCGGCGATGTCACGCCTTGCGGATATGAAAGGTCAGCACGTCGCCGTCCTTGGCCTGCGCTTCCAACAGGTCGCCGGTTTGCGTCAGCAGATGCGGAATGTCGATCGCCGCCATCGGATCGGTGCATTCCACCACCAGCAGCGCCCCGGACGTGGCATTGCGCAGGGCCTTGCGGGCGTGAAGCACCGGCAGCGGACATTTCAGTCCACGCAGGTTGAGGGTGATCGGGAGCGAGGTCGCCGCGTTCATGTCGATTAAGCCATGGTCCCGCCGTTGTCGTCCGGCATTCCCTGCTCATATGGTGGAAGCCATGACCGACGCAACGTGGCGGATGAAAAATCGTATGGCGGGAATGGATTGGCAGCGCCGGATTTGTGCCGCAATCGCGGTGGTGGCCGCGATCTCGGCGTCTTCGCTCGCCGCTCAGGAGATGCGGGGACAGGAGATGCGCGGTCACGGCGGCCCGGTTCGCGCCATCGCCATCTCTCCCGACGGCGGCCAAGCCATCACCGGCTCCTTCGATCAATCAGCCATTCTCTGGCGGCTTGCGGATGGCACGGCGGATGCGGTGCTGCGCTTTCATGACGGCGCGGTCAATGCGGTGGTGGCCTTGACAGATGGGCGCTTCGCCAGCGGCGGCGAGGACGGCCGCATCGCGATCTGGGCCGGAGCCGACCCCGCGCCGCAAAGCATCATCGCCGCCCATCGCGGGCCCATCGCGGCCTTGAGCGTCTCGGCCGATGGCAAGCGCCTCGCCTCCGCTTCCTGGGACGAGACAGTGCGCGTCACCCAGCTCGATGGCGGCGAGCCTGTCATCCTGACGGGCCACAAGGGACCGGTGAACGGCGTCGCTTTCAGTGCCGATGGCGGCATCGTCTCGGCGGGCTATGACGGCACGTTGCGGCTGTGGCCGGCGGATGGGTCGGTGGCCAGAATTGTCACCCTGCCGGCACCCTTGAACGGTGTCGCGGTCGCGCACGATGGCGAGATCGTGGTCGGTGCCGGCGATGGCCGCGTGCGCCTGCTGGCAGCCGACGGCACGCTCCGCGCCGAGATCGAGATCGGGCCGACGCCGGTGATCGCGCTGGCCCTGTCCCGCGACGGCAAAACGTTGGCCGCCGGCGGCCTGCGCGGGCAGGTGGTGGTCATCGACCGCGCCGCGCGGCGGATCAGCGCGACCCTTGTCGGCCCTGGCCTACCGGTCTGGTCGCTGGCTTTCATGCCCGATGGCCGCGAAATCCTGTCGGGCGGCAGCGACCGCCTCGTCCGGCGCTGGAACGCCGTCACCGGCGCGCATCTCGGCGCGGTCGTTCCTCGCCGGACTGAGGACGTGATGGCCGGGCTCGACACCGAGCGGGGCGCGCAGGTCTTTCGCGCCTGCGCCGCCTGCCACACGGTGACGGAAGGCGGCGGCAACCGGGCCGGCCCGACGCTCCACGGCGTCTTCGGCCGGCGCATCGCCCGCGCGCCGGGCTACGCCTATTCGCCGGCCCTGACGGGCATGGATATCGTCTGGACCAAGGACACTATCGCCAGATTGTTCGAGATCGGCCCCACCGCCTACACGCCCGGCACCAAGATGCCGGAGCAGACGATCACCGCCGCCGCGGATCGTCAGGCGCTTGTGGACTGGCTGGAAAAGGCGACGCGGTAGGGAAAGGCGCCGAATGGAAGGGCTCTCGGATTTTGCCGCATGGGCCTGGGCACGGCATCACAACGAGTGGAGCTGGTACATCCGCCCGCTTTTCCTGATCCCCTATTGCTGGTTCGCCTGGAAGCGCAGTCTGGCGGGAATCGTGCTGACGCTTGTCGCGCTCGCGACGAGCATGTTCTGGTTCCCCGCACCGGAAACCCCTTCGCCGATGGTCAGCGAAGTGCTCGCGGCGGAGCGAGCCTACCTTCTGGCGCCCTGGACGTGGTGGAAGTTCGCCATCGCCCTGCTGATCCCCGCCACCTTCGTCGCGTTGGCGGCCGCTTTCTGGCGCCGGTCGGTGCTGTGGGGCGTCGCGGTCGTCAACATCATCGCGCTGACGAAGATCGCCTGGAGCTTCGTTTTCTTCTCACGGGAAGGCGCGCTCTATCATCTCGTCCCGGCGGCAACGGGCCTCGCCATCTGCAACGCGGTCCTTCTCGGCGCATGGTGGTGGTTTCGAAAAGCAAACCGCGAGATGACCGTCGATGGCCGACAAACAAGCTGAGGTAGTCGACGCCTAAGTTTTCTCAATCTCGGCGATGTCTGTTCGCTATCTTAACCAGAATGGAGCTCGCTTGCCGTATCGTTTCATCACTGGACGTGATGTAAAGCTCGCTCTTTAACGAACACAGTCAGGCGGTGCTTTCCAACATCACGCTCGATCGGCGTCCATGCCTGCCTGAGATAGAAATCGTGCCGAAGAGGGCTCGCGCACAGGTAAACCCGCTGAAACTCCTGTTCGAAACAGATTTGCGTCGCCCGTGAAACCAACAACCGACCGATGTTTTTGAGACGATGATCGGGATCGACCCAGACCGCTGCAATCCAAGGCGTGTATTGCGGGCGCTCCTCAGATCCGATGCAATTCCCAAGGCTGAACCGAGGTACTTTTCCCCGTCGTGAGCGACAAGTGCGAAAGGAAACGTTTCATTCTCAACGATGTCACGAAGGCCTTGCGACACAAATTCGAGTGAGCAACCAGCGGATCTCCAGGAAAAATCCCATATCCGATGTGCGACGGTCTGAAAGAGTTCCGGCCGATGTTGTAGAAGGGAAATTGTAACATTCATTCAAATGACTTCAGGTAGGCGTCCAGTTTCGGGTTCCACAAGGGTTTCGGTGTCGCGCAGTTCCATGAATAACCGCCTCATCCTGAGGAGCCGCGAAGCGGCGTCTCGAAGGATTGCCACGCGTGCCGGTTCTTGCCTTGGTGGTTCATCCTTCGAGACGCCTGCCGGACTTTTGTCCAACAGGCTCCTCAGGATGAGGCGCGTTAGACCTCCGGCGCGGCACGGTTAGCCCGCCTCCCGCCCCACCAGCGTGAACCAGGCATCTTCGTCGATCACCCTGACGCCGTGCTTTTCGGCGTCCTTCAGTTTCGAGCCGGCGCCGGGGCCCGCGACGACGAGGTCGGTTTTCTTCGACACCGAGCCGGCGACCTTGGCGCCGAGCTGTTCAGCCATCGATTTGGCTTCGTCCCGGGTCATCCGCACCAGCGCGCCGGTGAAGACCACCGTCTGGCCGGCGACCGGCGAGCCGTCGGTGCGGGCAGGCGCAAGCGCCTGCGGCGTCACATGGCTTAGCAGTGCGGCCAGCATCTCGCGGTTATGCGGCTCGCCGAAGAACTGCACCAGCGCGTCCGTCACCGTCTCGCCGATGCCATCGATGGCGGCGAGTTCGGCATGGGCGTCGGAAGCCGGGTCCGCCGCCGCCCGCGCGGCGCTGGCCAGCGCATCGAAGCTGCCGTAATGCCGGGCAAGCAGTTTCGCCGTCGTCTCGCCGATATGGCGGATGCCGAGCGCATAGATGAACCGGTTCAGCGCCGGCTGCCTGCGCTCGGCGATGGCGCGGAACAGGTTCTCGACGCTTAAGCTGCCAAAGCCTTCCTTGTCCTTCAGCTTCTTGAGGTTCGCGGCATCGCGCATTTCAAGCGTGAAGATGTCGGCGGGCTGGCGAACGGGTAGGTCCGGGTCGGCATGGAAGAAGGCGATCTGCCGGTCGCCCAGCCCTTCGATGTCGAGACCGTCCCGCGACACGAAATGCCGCAGCCGCTCGACGCCCTGAGCCGGGCAGATCAGCCCGCCGGTGCACCGGCGAACGGCATCGACTTTGCCCGAGCGCGGATTGACATCGCGCACCGCGTGGCTGCCGCAGGCGGGGCAAAGGGTCGGAAAGACATAGGGCTTCGCATCCGGCGGCCGGCGGCCGATATCGACCGCCTCGACGCGCGGAATGACGTCGCCCGCCCGTTTCACCGTCACCGTATCGCCGACGCGGATATCGATGCCGCCCCGGATCGTGCCGCCCTTCGAGTCGAGGCCCTTGATGTAATCCTCGTTGTGCAGGGTCGCGTTGGTGACGACCACGCCGCCGACCGTCACGGGCTTGAGCCGCGCCACCGGCGTCAGCGAGCCGGTGCGCCCGACCTGGATCTCGATCGCCTCCAGAACCGTGGTCGCGAGTTCGGCCGGAAACTTGTGCGCGATGGCCCAGCGCGGCGCGCGCGCGACGAAGCCGAGCCGCCGTTGCAGATCCAGCCGGTCGACCTTGTAGACGATGCCGTCGATGTCATAGGGCAGGTTCGCCCGTTCCGCCTCGATCTCGCGGTAATGGGCGACCAATGCGGCGGCGCTCAGGCAGCGGCGCATGAGCGGGTTGGTGCAAAAGCCCCAGTGCCGAAAGGTCTCGACCATGCCGCTCTGGGTCGTGGCCGGCATGTCGCTCATCTCGCCCCAGGCATAAGCGAAGAAGCGTAAAGGTCGGGCGGCGGTGATCCGCGGATCGAGCTGGCGGAGCGACCCGGCGGCGGCGTTGCGCGGGTTGGCGAAGACCTTTTCGCCGGCCTCGGCCTGGCGGGCGTTCAGTGAAGCGAAGTCGTCTTTCCGAAGATACACCTCGCCCCGGATTTCGGCGATGCGAGATGCGTGTTCGCCCCGAAGAAGATGGGGGATTTCGGACATCGTGCGCACATTCGGCGTCACGTCCTCGCCGGTTTCGCCATCGCCGCGCGTCGCCGCCGACACCAGCTTGCGGTCCTCGTAGCGCAGCGACAACGACAATCCGTCGATCTTGGGCTCGGAGGTAATGGCGAGTTCGGCATCGACCGGCCAGTTCAGGAATGAACGAATTCGTTCAACAAAATCAACGACGTCCTGATCCGAAAACGCATTGGCGAGCGACAGCATCGGCCGGGCATGGGTGATCTTGGCGAATTTTTCCGAGGGCTTGGCCCCCACGGCGGCCGACACGCTCTGCGCGGTCTGAAGCTGGGGGAAACGCGCCTCGATCGCCAGATAACGCAGCCGCAAGGCATCGTATTCGGCATCGCTCAGAAACGGCGCATCCTCTTGAAAATACGCGGCTTCCGCCGCCAGCAGCCGCTCGGTCAGCACGCTATGCTCGGCGCTCGCCTGCCCGAAATCGAGGCTTTCGACAGGTGCGGTCGCGGTCGCCGATGTGCTCATGAGATCGTTCTAGAGCATGCCGCGAAAAAGTGGGAACCGGTTTTTCGCAAAAGGCATGCGATCATCGGAAGTCGAGATCATGTTGCGATTCCGTGGAAACGCAACATGATCTAGCGCGTTAGATCGGCGGCTTCCAGCAGGCGCGTCGCGGCGGCGCGGGCCTCGGAGGTGATCGTCGCGCCGGCCAGCATCCGCGCGATCTCCTCGCGGCGGCTGCCATCCTCCAGAACGGTGACGTCCGTCGCCACGCGATCTTCGCCAACGCCTTGTTTCGCAATGAGAAAATGCATCGAGGCCTTGGCTGCGACCTGCGGCGCGTGGGTCACCGAGATCACCTGCACCCGCGTGCTCAACCGTTGCAGACGGTCGCCGATGGCGTCCGCCACGGCCCCGCCAACGCCCGTGTCGATCTCGTCGAAGACCAGGGTCGGAGCCGAACCGCGATCGGCCAGAACCACCTTCAGCGCCAGCATGAAGCGCGAGAGTTCCCCTCCCGACGCCACCTTCAACATCGGTCCCGGTTTGGTGCCGGGATTGGTCTGAACCCAGAATTCGGCCTTGTCGAAACCCTCTGGCGCACGCAACGTTTCGTCGGTGACGAGATGCGTGATGAAACGGGCGCGGTCGAGCTTGAGCGGATGAAGCTCGCTGAGAACGGCAGCGTCAAGCCGGGTTGCCGCGTCTATTCGTGCAATCGACAACTCTTTGGCAAATCTCACATAATCCGCTTCGGCAGCGCTGACCGACTCCGTCATCTCGATCAGTTGCGCCTCACCGGCGTCGAGCGCCTCGAGATCGGCGAGATAGCGTGCGGCAAGCTCGGGCAGCGCTTCGGTGCTGGTATCGTATTTGCGGGCGGCGGCGCGCAAGCCGAAGAGCCGCTCCTCGACGCGCTCGAGTTCACGTGGATCGAAATCGGCGTCGCGCATCGCCTGCTCCAGCGCTGCCCGCGCCTCGTCGAGCGCCACAAGCGCGGCATCGAGTGCCTTCACCGCGGGATCGACCAGCGCCGGCGCCTGTTGCCCACGACGCTCAAGCCTGCGCACGACGCCGGCCAATCCTGGCACGGGCGACGACGATCCGCTGACGGCATCGAACGCTTCCGCGAGATCCTTGGCAACCTTTTCCGCCTGCATCATAGCCTGACGCCGTTCGGCGAGCTGCTTTTCCTCGCCAACCTCGACCGCGAGACGGGTCAATTCGTCTGCCGCGTGGCGGAGAAAATCCGCTTCCCTACGTGCGGCCTCGACCCGGGCGGTATGGCGTGCCAGCACGGCGCGCGCGCTTTTGAGGACCACAAACGCCTCGGAAACGACTGTCGCTTGCCGATCCAGTCCGCCATAGGCATCGAGGATGTCGCGATGCGTCGCGGGATCGACCAGAGCCCGGTCGTCATGCTGGCCATGGATTTCCACCAGCGAAGTACCGATCGCCCGCTGTAACTGCACGCTGACGGTCTGATCGTTGACATAGGCGCGGGTGCGCCCATCCGCCATCTGAACACGGCGCAGGATCACGTCGCCGTCCGATTCGATATCAGCCTCGCGCAGCAGGTCGCGCGAAACATGTGATATCGGCACGTCGAAAACGGCGGTCACCTGTCCTTGCGCCTGTCCATGGCGCACGAGGCTACCATCGCCCCGGCCTCCAAGGGCGAGCGCGAAGGCATCGAGGAGAATGGATTTTCCCGCTCCGGTTTCCCCGGTCAGGACCGAAAGTCCGGCGGCAAACACCAGATCGAGGCGGTCGATCAGAACAATGTCGCGGATCGACAGTCGGGCGAGCATACCCGCTCAGCGCGCCAGCCCGACAAGCCGCGAGAACCCGCGGAAAGCGCGGCTGATATACGACCCTTGATCCTCGCGAGGCTCAAGTCCACCCGATTGCAGCAGCGCGTAGGCGTCCTTGTACCACGGACTGTCAGGGAAATTGTGCCCGAGCACCGCAGCCGCGGTCTGGGCCTCGTTGGTGATACCCAGAGCCATATAGGCCTCGGTCAGGCGCATCAACGCCTCCTCGGAATGGCGCGTCGTCTGATACTTGGATATGACCTCGCGGAAGCGGTTGACCGCGCCGGCATAGTTACGCTGGTTCAGATAAAAACGCCCGACGCCCATTTCCTTGCCGGCGAGTTGATCGCGCGCGATCAGCATTTTCTCGCGAACGTCGCCGACATATTCCGACTTCGGGTATTTCACCATCAGTTCCTGCATCGCCTGCATGGCGCGCTCGGTCCGCTCCTGGTCGCGGGTAACGTCCGGGATCTGGCCATAATACGACATCGCCAGGATGTACTGGGCATAGGCCGCATCGCTGCCATTGGGATTCTGGGCAAGATAGCGGCGGGAAGCGGCAATCGCCTCATCCCACTTCTGGGCCTCGTAGTTGGAATAGGCGCTCAGCATCAGGCCCTGTCGCGACAACGAGGAAGACGGCGCCTGCTTGTCGATCTCCTCGAATTTCTTGGCGGCGCCCTCGTTGTCGCCTCTCTGGAGGCGAGCAAGCCCCTCGTTGTAAAGCCGATCCGGCGGCACATCGACCAGAAGTTCCTTCTTGTATTTCTCGCGCCCGTCGAAAGGATTGAGGTCCGAGAGCGTATCGCATCCAGCTAGGCCCAGTGCGAGACCCATGACCGCGACGCGCGGCAGAATGCCAGGCAGGGAACGGGAAGAGAACGTTTTCGAACTCACGTTTGTTGTCCTTGCAGCTCGTTGCGCTGGTCGACCGTTGTCTGCGTTTACCCCACGTCGACGTTCGTCGCCAAGAGGCGCTCACCGAAAATAACACAAGCATCCGCGCAGGTCGCCGTGATCAATCGACTGATCGCGGCAATTGCGTGGCGGAGCATCGACAGCAGTGAAAAACGTTCGCAACGGTTGCGAACGGAAAACGGTGAAGGCTTGAAACCCTCAGTGGTGATCGGGCGCGTAGGCCGGAGCCGGCATGGCTGCCGCCATCTGACCCGCCCGAACATCGGAAGTCGGTTCGGTATCGACGATTGCGAAGTTCGAACGATCCGAGAAAAGCTTCTCCAGGACGTTGACGTTCATCTTGTGGCCGCCGCAATACGACTTGAAAAGCCCCAGGATCGGATGTCCCGCCAGCGCCAGATCGCCGATGGCATCAAGCACCTTGTGACGCGCGAACTCATCCTCGAAACGCAGGCCTTCCGGATTGACCACGGCATTCTCGCCAACCGCAACCGTGTTCTCGAGCGAGGCGCCGAGCGCAAAACCCGCCTTCCACAAAGCCTCGACGTCGCGCATCAGCCCGAATGTACGGGCGCGGGCGATTTCGCGGACATAGTTCGCGGGATCGAGATCGAAAACCTTGCGCTGACGGCCAATGACGGGCGAGTCGAAATCGATTTCGACATCCAGCCGAAATCCCCGGTCGTATGGGCGAAGCTCGGCGAAGCCCTTGCCCTGCTCGACGCGCACCGTCTTCAAAACCCGGACATAGCGCCTGGGCGAGGCCAAGCTGATGATTCCGGTGCCTTGAATGGCCTCGACGAAGGCGGAGGCGCTTCCGTCCATGATCGGCATCTCCGGTCCACCGATCTCTATCAGGGTGTTGTCCACCCCAAGCCCGGCAAGCGCAGACATCAGATGCTCGATCGTTGCGACCGACCCGGAGGCCGCTTCGCCGATGACGGTGCACAGAGCGGTGGCGCTGACATGCGACTGACGCGCCGGGATCAGACGATCCCCGCCATCGGCGAGACCGGTCCTCAGGAAGACGATGCCGTGATTGGAGGAGGCCGGATGAAGCGTCAGACTCGCCGGGGCCCCGGAATGAACGCCATAACCGCGAAGCGTAACCGGTGCACGCAAGGTCGTCTGACGAGAAAGCTTCATGATCAAACCCAGTTTTTCCTTCAGAGGCGGAGCGAGAGGAGGCGCCGGCAAATTGAAGGCTCTCAATGTCTAACGCAGTGTGCTGCGTCGGTCGTTTCGCGTTGCACACTAGTCGCAGTCGACAAAGCGACAAAATCACGCTTTCTTTCGTCTTGTAACAATAACCAAAACATGAGCTTCAGCCATTATGTCAGTGAAATAGCTAATGAAAAATGAAAATAAAAAAGGCCCGTTCCGCAAGCCGAACGAGCCTTTTTCTAACCCCAATCCTGCCACGATTTTCCCTGGAACCGGGCGAATCGCGGGTGTCTGCCTTCAGCGTATCTAGTTGGCCTGCCTGCGCAGGAAGGCCGGAATCTCAAGCTGGTCGTCCTCGATCGACCGCGTGGTCGTCATCGGGCGGCCATGCGGATCGAGATGTCCCTGAGACGGACGGGCCGCTGCGGGCGTCGGTTGCCGACGCATGTACTCGGCATGCGCGCTGCTCGGATGAGCCGTTCCGGAGACTGGCGCGGCAGGAGCCACGCGGTGGTCAGCGGCCGGCGCGGCGTCCTCATCCTTGCGGCCGAAGCCAACCGAGGCAAGTCGCTGCATCAGCGACATGCGCTTGGCGTCCGCCGAGACACCGTGGCCGCCCTGGGGCTGCTGCGGGGGAAACGGCTGGGGCGCTGCCTGGCGGGCGGCGTTCTTGGCAGCGATCTGATTCTGCGCCGGAAGCGGCAGATCCTCGACCCGGGGCATGCGTGTCGGGCGGACGATGGAGCGCTCCGGCATCGGCGGGATATAGGGTTCGCTCAGATCGAGCATCGGATCGACCTCGGGCGCGACCTGCGGCGCGGGTTCGACGGCAGCGGGCATCGGCCGTGGCTGAACGGCCTCGATGCGCACGGTCTCGGTGGCGGTCGCATAGTGGGCGACCGGCTCGGGTGGAGCGGACGCCTGCGCGACGGCGACGGGTGCTGGCATGGGCTGGGACGCCGCCCGCATGGGCGCGGGCGCCACACGCTGGCGAGCCTCGGCCTTCAGGCGCTCGGCGACCAGTGCGATGCGTGCCTCGGTATCGTCGAGTTCCTCGCGGCTGGCGATGGGCTTGTCGATGCCGGTCGCGACGACGGAAACCCGGATCAGGCCTTCGAGCGTCTCGTCGAAGGTGGCGCCGACGATGATGTTGGCCTCCTGATCGACCTCCTCGCGGATGCGCGTCGCGGCTTCATCAACCTCGTAGAGCTTCATGTCGCGCCCGCCGGTGATCGAGATCAGCAGGCCGCGCGCACCCTTCATGGAAATGTCGTCGAGCAGGGGATTGTTGATGGCAGCCTGAGCCGCGGCAAGGGCGCGTTTCTCGCCAGTCGCCTCGCCCGTGCCCATCATCGCCTTGCCCATGTTGCGCATGACGGCGCGAACGTCGGCGAAATCGAGGTTGATCAGGCCGGGCCGGATCATCAGGTCGGTGATGCAGGCGACGCCAGAATACAGCACCTGGTCGGCCATGGAGAAGGCATCGGCGAAACCGGTGGTTTCGGTGGCGACGCGGAAGAGATTCTGGTTCGGGATGACGATGAGGGTGTCGACCGCCTCTTTCAACTCGTCGATGCCGGCATCCGCCATCTTCATGCGGCGCACGCCCTCGAACTGGAAAGGTTTGGTGACGACACCGACCGTCAGGATTCCCATGTCGCGGGCAATGCGCGCCACGGCGGGAGCGGCGCCGGTGCCGGTGCCGCCGCCCATGCCGGCGGTGATGAAGACCATGTGCGCACCTGACAGGTGGTCGCGGATTTCGTCAAAGACTTCCTCCGCGGCGGCGCGTCCGACTTCCGGCTGCGAGCCGGCCCCGAGACCTTCGGTGACGGCCAGGCCCATCTGGATGATTCGCTGCGATTTGCTCATCGCAAGGGCTTGGGCATCGGTATTGGCAACGACGAAGTCGACGCCTTCCAGCCCCGCCTCGATCATGTTGTTCACCGCATTGCCGCCAGCGCCGCCGACGCCGAAGACCGTGATGCGGGGCTTGAGTTCCCGGATGTCCGGGGCTTGCAGTTTCATTACCATGGTCGTGGCCTCTCGACTTCATGACGGCGTCGCGATGACGCCTTTTCGTTTCCATTCCACAGGATCGCCGTGATCCCGACTCACCCGTTCCCGAACGGCAATCACGCCAAGGGGCCGGTTATTCAACTGTTCCCGACCAGGTCGGACCTAGAAGCTTTCCTTCAGCCACCGCCCGACACGGGAAAAATAACCGTCAGTGCCGGTGGCCGAAAAAACGCCGCTCATGCGGGTATCGAAATGCTCGACATGCGCGACCTGAGGGTAGACGAGCAGGCCGACCGATGCGGAAAACGCCGGACCTTTGCCCGCTTCGGGCAGGCCCTTGATGCCAAGCGGCCGGCCGATCCGCACCTGGCCGCCAAGAATGCGGCGCGCGACCTCGGGAAGGCCGGTCAACTGGCAGGCGCCTCCCGTCAGCACGACGCGACGGTTGGCTTCCGATGCGAAACCGGCGGCCCGGAGTCGATCACGCACCAGTTCGAGGATTTCCTCGACGCGGGGCCGAATGATCCGCACGAGATGCGATTTCGGCAGGTGATTGGGCGTATCGCGCTCGTCTTCATCCACCTGTGGCACGGCGATCATGTCGCGCTCATCGGAGGGTGAGGTGATCGTCGAGCCATAGAGTGTCTTGAGGCGCTCGGCCGCGGCGACACGGGTGGAGAAACCGCGTGCCACGTCCATGGTGATGTGATGGCCGCCAACCGCGACGGCGTCCGTATGCATCAGGTGGCTGTTGGCGAAGACGCCCATGCTGGTCGTGCCGCCGCCCATGTCGACGAGAACGGCGCCCATCTCGGTTTCGTCATCGACCAGGGCCGACAAGCCAGCCGCGTAAGGCGTGGCGATCACCGCCTCGATCTCGAGATGGCAGCGCTCGACGGCAAGCATCAGGTTGCGCGCGGCAGCGGCTTCGCTGGCGACGATATGCATGTCGACCGACAACGAGCGCCCGATCAACCCCCGCGGGTCCAGCACGCCGGGCTGGCTGTCCAGGGCATAACCCGTTGGTAGAGCGTGCAGAACCGCCCGGCCCGGCCGGATCGAGTGGGTAGCCGCCGCAGCGAGCACGCGTTTGACGTCCGCGTCGCAGACCGCGCCGCCGCGTAGTTCGACGCTGGCGTTGAAATGTTGCGATCCGAGCCGGCCGCCGGTGAGATTGACGATAACCGACTGCACCTCGACCTTGGCCATGCGCTCCGCCGCGTCGACAGCCTGGCGGATACACCGTTCGGCGCTGTCGAGATCGACGATGGCGCCGCCTTTCAGCCCGATGGAGCGCTGATGGCCGATGCCGATGACACGCGCCAGATGCGTGCGTCCGCGAAGCCTCTCATTGGCCTCGACGGGCTGCAACTCAGCGATCAGGCAGACGACCTTGCTGGTACCGACATCGAGCACGGACAGCGTGGCACTCTTGCGCGCCGATAGTGGCTTCAAGCGCGGTGTGAGGCCCTGGGAGAACAGGCTCATGCCTCGCCTCCCTTTTTGCGCGTCTTGGTCTTGACGATTTCGGCCCGCGCGAATGCGGCTTCCTCGGTCAGGCGGAATGTCACCCGGTCCGGCTGGCGCAGGTCGATGGCGAGCACGTCGCGATCCAGAACCCGGTCGTCCTGTTCGAGGGCGACGAGACGCTTCAACGCTTCGACCGTGCCCTGTTCGGGCAGGCGAATATCGAGGCCATTGTCCATTTTCAACGTCCAGCGACGCCCTGACACCAGAATTGCGCCACGAATGCGGCCGCGGAGTGGACCGGCATCGGCCAGTAGGGCGATGTATTCGCGGGCCCGGAGATTGGCATGCTCGCCCACGACGAGCGGCAGGCTGGCGAAACGACCGTCGCGCATCTCGTCAATGACCGTGCCATCACCCGAAACCAGGAAAAGCTCGCCATTGAATTGCCAGATCGCCGCCGGTTCACGCTCGACGACGCTGATCGCGACCTCGCCGGGATAGAGCTTGCGAACCGTGGCCTGCCTGACGAGAGGATTGGCCTCCAGCCGCCTGCGGGCCTCGTTGACATCAAGAAAGGCCAATGATCCCAGAGGATTGATTCCCGCAATGTGTAGGATTTCGCGCTCGTTGAGTTCGGCGATCCCGGAAATCGTGATGCGCTCGACACCAAGCCCAAGGATGCGGGCCGCGATATCCCTTGGCTCGCCATGGGCTTGCCGGAAGGTGCGGTAATGATCGCCGTAGATCACGCCGGTGATCGCCACCGACAGCGCGAAGCCCGCCACCAGTACGCTGCCAAGATGGCTGGACAGTCGCTCATGGAGAGGCGCGACGACGGTGCCGCGGCGGCCGGACCCGAACAGCCGTCCGAGTCCGAACAGCCGCCGGGACCGCCCACCGCCAAGGATGTGCAGCTTCGTCATGCGTTGTGCCGACGCCTGCGGGCCGGGGAGCGCCGCAGTCACCGATCGCATGAGGCGTCCTCGACCATCCATCTCACCAATCCACCGAAACTCATGCCCGCATGGGCCGCCAACTCAGGCACCAGGCTGGTCTCGGTCATGCCGGGTTGTGTGTTGACTTCCAGCCAGACGAGCGTGTCGGTCGCGTCGTCGTATCGAAAATCAGATCTGCTCACGCCCCGGCATCCGATTGCTTGATGCGCCGTTAACGACCACTCTTCGATCTGACGGTAAATATTTGGTTTAATTTCCGCCGGGCAGATGTGTACGGAGCCGCCTTTCGCGTATTTCGCTTCGTAATCGTAAAATTCGCCGGTGGAGGCGCGAATTTCGGTGACGCCCAGCGAGCGGCCGGGTTCGTTGCGGCCGCTGATGACGGCACAGGTGAGTTCGCGGCCGGCGATGAAGGGTTCGGCCAGCAGCAGGTCGCCGCAAGGCCAATCGGCACGGGCGATCTCCTGGGGCGGATGCTCGCGGCCCTGCTTGACGATGACGATGCCGACAGACGACCCTTCGTCGACCGGTTTCAAGACGTAAGGCGTTGGCAAAGCGTGTTTTTTCGCCGCATCGAAGCGCGACAGCGTGACCCCGTGCGCGACGCCGACGCCCGCCGCCGCGACGACGGTCTTGGCGCGGTCCTTGCGGATGGCGAGGGCGGAGGCGAGCACGCCGGAATGCGAATAGGGGATGCCCAGAATTTCGAGCAACCCCTGGATCGTGCCGTCCTCGCCAAAGCGGCCATGGAGCCCGTTGAGCACGACGTCGGGGCGTAAATCACTCAGAACGTTGGCGATATTCTTGTCGACATCGACAGGGGTGACGCGAAATCCCTCCGCCGCCGCATGGGTGACGAAAAACGCGCCGGAGCGCAGCGACACCTCCCGCTCGACCGACCACCCCCCCATGAGGACTGCGACATGAAGGGCCATGGGAACCTGCTCCGAGGGCGGGAAATGATGGACAACGGCAGCGCAAATCACGGCCGCGCCGTTCGGCCGCCATGGTGCTAACCCTCGGTCGAATATGGTTAATTTCGCGTTAACGTTTGGGCGTTTCAGCCCGGTGGAACGCCGATACGCTTGATTTCCCAGCGCAGGTCGATGCCGCTATGCGCCAGCACGCGCGCCCGCACCGTCTCGCCGAGCGTCTCGATGTCGGCGGCACTCGCGTCGCCGGTATTGATCAGGAAATTGCAATGCATTTCAGATACTTGCGCGCCGCCGATCCGCAGGCCCCGGCAGCCCGCCGCATCGATCGCGCGCCAGGCCGAGAGCTTTTCGCCATTCGCATCGAGCGGGTTGGCGAAGGTCGAGCCGCCGGTCTTTTCCTTGATCGGCTGGGTCGCTTCCCGGGCCGTGGTGATCCGGTCCATCTCGGCGAGGATCGCGGCGGGATCGCCGGGCCGGCCCTGAAACAGCGCCGAAACCAAGACAAGGTCGCCCGAGAACGTCGACTTCCGATAGCTGAAGCCCATTTCTTCTGCCCCGAGGCGTATCTTCCTCCCCTGTCGATCGACGCCGGTCGCGCTGACGAACACATCGGTCGTTTCGCCGTGATGCGCGCCGGCATTCATGCGCAGCGCGCCGCCGATCGAGCCTGGAATGCCGCGGAAGAAGGCGAGCCCATCGATGCCCGCATCGGCCGCCGCCCGCGCCACTTTGACATCGGGCACGGCGGTGCCGACCCGCAGGCGGTGCCTCTCCAGAACCTCGATCCCGCCGAAGGCTTTGGCCCCGAGCCGGATGGTCACCCCCGGAATGCCGCCGTCGCGCACGATCAGGTTGGAGCCGAGGCCGACGACGGTGACGGGCACCTCCGCCGGCAGCGCCGCCAGCCCATAGGCGAGGTCGTCCTCATCGGCCGGGGTGAACAGAACCTGCGCCGGCCCGCCGACCCGGAACCACGTGAACGGCGCCATCGCCTGATTCGCCGTCAGCCGTCCGCGCAACTCCGGCATGAGATCGCGCAGGGCAGGGGTGATGTCGGGGAAGGTCATGGGTGGGTGTTACAAGGTGAGATGCCGGCGATCAATTGCTTGCCAGACCGCATATCAACGACCGACTTTCGAAACGAGGACGACACCTGGCAGCCCGGCGAAATGGGAATCGCAGGTCAGCAGGTCGGCTCCCATGGAACGAGCGGTCGCGTAGACGATGGCATCGGCCGTGGCGAGCCTGTGCTGGCGCGAAAGGTCGGCTGCGAACAGGGCAAGCGGCGTATCCAGCACAATAACCCGGCATTTCATCGTGTAGGCGATCATTTCATCGGCCATGTCTTCGCTGCTTTCCCGAGCGAGCCACTTCGCGAGTTCCAGTTGCACAATCGTCGGCACGATGCAGTCATCGCGATCCGGGATGTGGCGAGACAGCTCCGCTTTCGCCGGACCACCTGTCAGCCATTCGATCCAGGCCGACGTATCGACAACCATCACCACGGGCTCAGGCTCAATAGCGATCCTCGCGGTCGCGGTAGCCGCCAGGATCGGCACCTTTCGCTCGTCCCGCCAGATCGTCCAGACGAGGCACCGGCATCACCAACACGCCCTTGCCCTTGGGGATGAAGACGAACTCTTGCCCCGCCCGCCACTTCTGCCCGTCCCGCACGGCCTTCGGGATCGAAATCTGGAATTTCGCTGAGAGTGTTGCAGTGTGGGGCATGTTTTTACTCATAGGAGATCGATCTCATATTTGAAAGAAAGTAAAATATTTAGGTACTATGGGAAAGTAGGAATTGAGCAGAAGGTTGGCCAGCACAGGCGCGGTCGGTACATATTCCCTCCAGCGCCTCACGCTCACCTTACAGCCTTCGACTGCACCGAATGATCTTGCGCCCGCGCCGAGGGGCGGGGTCGATAGTTGACAGTCCGGTTGGATCAAATCGTCGAGATAGCGGGCATTCGCTTACGTTGCGGCGCCATTTCGTGAGCCGCCAATCAACGGTCTGCCGCCTTCCGGATGCTTTCCGATTGAATTGCCAAGCGCAACATGAAAACAGTTGGATACATGTTGCGGCGGGGGCAGGCTTGAAACAGATCGAAGTCAGAGTTGAGAACGATCATATTCAGAGGATTACAACGGCGCGACCGCTGGCGGCGATTTCTGAGTTGATTTGGAACGCCTATGACGCAGATGCAACCGAGGTAAGCGTTGAGCTTGAAAAGACCGCGATTACCGAGCTTGGCAGCATTCTCGTAACCGACAATGGTACCGGTATACCGTTTGAAACAATTGAGGATAGTTTTCAGAAGCTAGGCGGCTCTTGGAAGAGACTCGGCGCAAAAACTGCCAGCGGCCGGGTTGTGCACGGCGAAAAGGGCCAAGGGCGGTTCAAGGCCTTTTCGCTCGGTGAATCCGTGGAATGGACCTCAAGCCATGGTGGTCAACGCTTTACAATATTTGGGCAAAAATCCAACCTGAAGAATTTCGAGGTGAGCGAACCCGTCGCTACATCAAGCCAAGGGTGCACGGTCGCCATTCGCGAAGTCATCAAGGACTTCGAGATATGGGCGGCAGACGGGTTCGCCGATAGGATACGGGACATATTCGCACTTCAACTCTACGACGATCCGAGGTTCCGGATCATCTACGATGGCGTCGCTTTAGACGCTCGCGAGGCGATCGCATCGGTGACGCACTATTCAATTGCCGTCGACCAAGGCGACCGCACACTTGAGGCGACGCTCGATATCGTCGAGTGGAAGAGGTCCATCGATCGCAAGCTCATGCTGTGCTTACCCGGCAGATTTAGCTTTTACGAGATGCCGCCGGGCGTTCAGGCGCGTGGGTTCGAGTTCACCGCCTATCTGACTGCAGAGCATTTCCAACAACTCGCCGAAAATCATACCGAGGGATTGGTCGAGTTAGACCTCGCCTCCAACGCGCTAGTCGAGACGGCCAAAGCTCGGCTACGCGAGCATTTCCGGGCGAAGGAGGTCGCTCGGTCCCGCGATAAAATCCAGGAATGGGTTGAGGCGGCGATTTACCCATATGAAGGTGCAGCGGCGAGTCCGATCGAAATCAACGAGCGACAGTTGTTCGACGTGGTCGCCTTGAACCTAGCCGATTTTAGCGCCGACTTCGAAAAATCCCCAGCCAAGCAGAAGAAATTGGTCCTTCAACTCATCAAGTCGGCGATCGAAACCGACGCGACCAATTTGCTCTCGATCCTTGAGAAAGTGATCGACCTGCCAAAAGAGCGGCAGGAGGAGCTGGCAGACCTGCTGCGCAAGACCTCCCTGACGGCCGTGATCAATGCGGCCAAAGCCGTCACCGACCGGCTCGATTTCCTCAGAGCACTGCAGCTGCTTGTCTTCGAACCCAAGTCTAAGCGCCAGCTCCTCGAACGATCGCAGCTCCATCGCATCATCGCGCAGGAAACATGGATCTTCGGCGAGCAATTCAATCTAGTAAATGACGATCAGGATCTGAGCTCGGTCTTACGCAGCCATATCAGGCTGCTCGGCAACGACCGTGAGGTGCCAGAGGCGACAGAGCCTGTACTCGACGCGGAGGGTAAAGCAGCCATCGTCGACCTGATGCTGTCGGCTCGAATCCCGACCCCGACCGACCATGAGCGCAAACATCTCGTCGTCGAGCTCAAGCGGCCGATCCAGCCCCTCAACGAAGACGTGCTGGGCCAAATAAAAAAATATGCCAAGGCCGTCGCGCTGGACCCGCGATTCAGGCACGACGCCAATGTCGAATGGGACTTCGTTGCCATCTCGAACAATTTCACACCCGATGCTGAGCTCGAAGCCCGGATGGCTGGAAAGCCACGCGGTCTCATCTTTGAGCTGGATGATCCGATTAGAATAAGGGTCTGGGCCAAGACCTGGGGTCAGATCATCCAAGAAGCAGAAGGCCGGCTCACGTTCTACAAGCGTCGCCTAGAATACCAGGCTACTGACGGGGAAGCGTTGGGTTATCTCCGTACGATTAACGCCGCCTATCTCAGCGACGCGGTAAAGGCTCGCATTGCAGAGTTAGATGGCGACGAAGTGAACGATGATCCGAAAATTAGGGGCTGAGCCTCAGCCCGACCCCCCTCACCCCCTCAACCCCTCCAGTTCCCCCGGCAGCGCATAGGCCCATTGGGTGATGTCGCCGGCGCCCAGCAGCACCACGTAGTCGCCTTGCTTGGCGAGGCCGGCCACCAGTCCGGCCAGCGCGTGTCTTGAGTCCAGTGCCATGACGTTGCGGTGGCCGCGGGCTTTCAGGCCGGCCACGAGGTCGTCGCGGCTGGCGCCTGCGATCGGCTGTTCGCCGGCGGCATAGATCGGCGCGACGATGACGGCGTCGGCGTCGTTGAAGCAGGTGCAGAAATCGTTGAACAGCGAGGCGAGCCGGGTGTAGCGATGGGGCTGGACGATGGCGATCACCTGTCCGGCAGTGGAGGCGCGGGCGGCTTTCAGCACGGCGGCGATCTCGACCGGATGGTGGCCGTAATCGTCGAAGATCTGCGCGCCATTCCATTCGCCGGTCCTGGTGAAACGGCGCTTGACGCCCCCGAAGCCCGCCAGCGCCTCGCGGATCGTGTCGGGCGTGAGCCCAAGCTCATAGGCGACGGCGATGGCAGCCGTGGCGTTCAGCGCATTGTGCAGGCCGGGCATCGGCATCGTCAGGTCGGCGATCTCCACCGTGGTCTCGCGCTTGCGGTCTCGGATCACCACGGTGAAGCGCGAGCGCCCGCCGGTGAGGTCGATCTCGGTCATCCGCACATCGGCCTGGGGATTCTCGCCATAGGTGATGACGCGCCGGTCCTCGATCTGGCCGACGAGATCCTGCACGGTCGGATGGTCGATGCACATCACCGAGAAGCCGTAGAAGGGCAGGCTCTCGACGAAGGACCTGAACGCGGCCTTGATCGCATCGAAGGTCTTGAAGTGGTCGAGATGCTCCGGGTCGATATTGGTGACGATGGCCACATCCGCGGGGAGTTTCAGGAAGGTGCCATCGGATTCATCCGCCTCCACCACCATCCAGTCGCCGTCGCCCATGCGCGCATTGGTGCCATAGGCGTTGATGATCCCGCCGTTGATGACGGTGGGATCGAGGCCGCCCTTGTCGAGCAGGGTGGCGACGAGGCTGGTCGTCGTGGTCTTGCCATGGGTGCCGGCGATGGCGACGCAGGATTTCAGGCGCATCAGTTCGGCCAGCATCTGGGCGCGGTGGACGACGGGCAGGCGCTTCTCGCGGGCGGCCATCAGCTCGGGATTGTCGCGCCGGATCGCGGTCGAGACCACGAGCACCTCGGCGCCTGCCACGTTCTCGGCCGTGTGGCCGATGAAGGTGCGGATGCCTTTGTCCTTCAGGCGCTTGACGTTGTAATTATCGGCCGCGTCCGAGCCCTGCACGGTGTAACCGAGATTGTGCAGCACCTCGGCGATGCCCGACATGCCGATGCCGCCGATGCCGACGAAATGAATGGGGCCGAGCTTCGGGGGCAGCTTCATGGGAATTTCCTCGGATGATTCTCCTTAAGAGTTTAAGTTAGGAAGCAAGGAGACAGAGTTAAAAATACAGCTTGTAGCTTTTTCGATTTGACGATTCTCAAATTAGAACATAAAATGAACAATGTGTAAAAAGGAGGAACTTTTCGTTCATCCTTTTACTAGGATTAGATTCTGCGTGTGCTGACTTCCTACGAAAGATAATATTCCAGAAAGGTGCATGTTATGGGGCTACCACGAAATAAACTGAGAATAGCGATGATTGAAATTGCAAACGAGTATAGAAAAAAAGGTGAAATATTCAAAAAAACTGATATTATTGCTAAAATGGAAAAGGAAAACCCAGATATTGTAAAAGATGCGCAGGCCGAGCTTTATCAAATAGCTATGACAAGGATACTTAACGATAATTTATTTTCAAACAAAAATGAAAAAGATCAAGCAGATTTATTTAAATTTATACCAAATTTTGTTTCAGTTGGAAGAAAACGACCTGATATTCATTCAACAGAATCAATGTCTTTGAAACAATTAGTCGAACTAACAGAAATTAATAAATCAAAAAAATCAAAAAAAGAAAAGCAAAAAGAAAAGTATAATAATTACTATAAATGTATGATAAAAATTCTCGGAAAAAGTGATTTAAATTTTGGCGATGCAAAGAAATTGATTTCTGATGACCCTGTTATAAAAGCAAAATTTACTAGATTAATCTCGGAATAAATTGAGTTTGCAACTCATCGGGCTGTCATGGCGACAAGGGCCGCCAGCCGCTCCGCCGCGTCGGGAATGCCGGCGTCTCTGGCGGCATCGGCCATCGCGGTCAAGCGCTCTGGCCGGGCGAGGTAGGCGGACAATTCCTGGGCGAGGCGCTCCGGCGTGAACGCGGCTTGGGGAATGCGGATCGCGGCGCCCGCCGTCTCGAGCGTGCGGGCGTTGGCGTCCTGGTCCTGGTCGAGGGAACCGGGCAGCGGCACGAGGATCGAGGCCCGGCCGATGACGCCGAGTTCGGCGACGGTGGAGGCGCCGGCCCGGGCGATCACGAGCTGCGCCTGCGCCATCCGCTCCGGTAGATCGGGGAAAAAGGCGAGGATTTCGGGGGCGACGCCGAGGCCGGCATAGGTGTTGCGCACGCGCTCCTCATCCTCGGCCCGGACCTGCTGGACGATGGAGAGTTGCAGGCGCTCCTCCAGCGTCAGGCGCTCGATGGCGCGGGGCACGATGTCGGACATGACGCGCGCGCCTTGGCTGCCGCCGAAGACCAGCAGGTTGAGCCGGCCGCCGAAGGCCGGCATCGGGCGCTTTGCCGCTTCCAGCACGGCGGGGCGCACCGGGTTGCCGACATGGCGGCATTTCGCGGTGGCTGCGGGCGAGAGGCCCCCGACAGTGGCAAATCCCGTGGCGATGACGCGCACATGGCGGCTGAGAAAGCGGTTCGCCCGGCCGATCACGGCATTCTGCTCATGAATGAGGGTCGGCACGCCGGAAAGCGCGGCGGCCAGCAGCGGCGGCACGGTCGGATAGCCGCCAAAGCCGACAACGAGAGCCGGCCGGAGTTTGCGGATGACCTGCATCGAGGCCAGCACGCCCTGCGCCAGCTTCAGGCCGACACCGGCCAGCGCCAGCGGCGATCTTCCGGACGGCGTGGCGGAAGGCACGGGATGGATCGCGTCCGCCGGAAACCCGCTCGCATAGACGGCGGCCCGTGCATCGGTGATCAGCGCGACGCGAAGCCCCGCCGCGCGCAGGGCATGGCTCAGCGCCTCTGCGGGAAAGAGATGCCCGCCCGTGCCGCCGGCGGCGAGCAGGATCAGCGGCGCGACCATGCCTCAGCGGTTCCTGTCTGGATGCTCGCCCGCCAGATGATCGAGCGCCTCGGCGCGGGGACGCTTGCGGGTCAGCGCGATCAGGAAACCGGTGGCGAGCGCGAGCGACAGCAGCGACGAGCCGCCATAGGAGATGAAGGGCAGGGTCATGCCCTTGGCCGGCATCATGTGGAGATTGACCATCATGTTGATACTGGCCTGGATGCCGAACAGCAGCGCCAGCCCCGTCACGGCCAGCCGGCAGAAGGCATCGTCGCTGCGGCTCGCCACATAGAGCGCGCGCAACACGACGATGGCGAAGATCGCGACAATGGCGATGCAGACGACGATGCCGAATTCCTCGGCCGTCACCGCGAAGATGAAATCGGTATGGGCGTCGGGCAGGATGCGCTTCACCGTGCCCTCACCCGGGCCCTTTCCCATCCAGCCCCCCTGCGCGAAGCTTTCGAGCGCGGTGTCGACCTGGAAGGTGTCGCCGGCCCCCTTGTCCATGAAGCGCTCGATCCGGGCGCGCACATGGGGCACGAATTCATAGGCCGCCGCGATGCCCACCAGGCCGGCGCCGCCAAGACCCAGCACCCAGAACCAGTGCAGCCCCGCGACGAAGAACAGCCCAACCCAGACCAATGTCACCAGCATCGTCTGGCCGAAATCGGGTTGGAGCAGCAGCGGCACGATGGTGAGAGGCAGCAGAACGAGGGCGACGGGCGTTCCCGGCAGATCGGAGCGGCGCGAACCTTCCGAGAAGGCCCAGGCGCTGAGGATCACGAAGGCCGGCTTGAGGAATTCCGAAGGCTGGATCGAAACCCCGGCGAAGGAGAGCCAGCGCCGCGCGCCCTTGACCTCGGCGCCGAAATACAGCGTCAGGATCACCCCGCCGAGCGCCATGACGAACACCAGCAGCGCGGCCCGGCGCACATAGCGCGGCGACAGGAACGATGTCGCGGCGAAAAGGACAAGGGCGCCCCCGAGGAAAATCGCCTGCCGGTTGACGAAATGGAAGGTCGACAAACCGAGCCGCTCGGCGACAGGCGGCCCGCCGGCCATCAGCAGCACGAGGCCGGATACGATCAGCAGGGCCAGCGCGGCCAGCAGGATGCGGTCGACCGACCACCACCAATTGCCCGTCAGGGTCGGTTCAGCGCGCGAAATCATCAGGTGCCTCCGGTGAGGGCGACGGGTGTTCGGGAACGAAGCGATGCGGCATCTGCGACGGCGGTGCCATTTGTGGTCATGCCGGGCAGGGCTGGGACCGGCAGAACAACGCCGGGAACCGCGCGCACAAGCGCCTTGAATCGGTCGCCCCGCGCTTCGAAGTTGGCGAACTGGTCATAGGACGCGCAGGCCGGCGACAAGAGCACCGCGACCTCGCCGTCGGACGTCTCGGAAGCATCGCGCAGGGCGGCGGCGAAGGCCGTTTCCAGCGTGCCGCTGCGTTCATGGGCGACGCGGCCATCCTCGGCGAAGGTCGCCGCGAAAACGGGGGCCGCCTCGCCGATCAGATAGGCTTTGGCGATGTTGGGGAAATAGCGGCGCAAGGATTCGATGCCGCCGGCCTTGGCCTTGCCGCCGAGAATCCAGAAGATTCGGCGGAACGAGGTCAGCGCTTTCGCGGTCGAATCGGCGTTGGTCGCCTTGGAATCGTTGATGAAGACGATGTCGCCGAGGCGTCCGGCCTCTTCCATGCGGTGGGCCAGGCCGGGGTAGGAGGCAAAGCCGGCTGCGATCGTGGTTGCGTCCAGCCCCAGCGCTGCACAGGCGGCGAAGGCGGCGGCCGCGTTCTGGGCGTTGTGCGCGCCGCGCAAGCTGCCGATACCGGCAAGGTTGGCGACGACGCGGGGCCGTCCGTCCTTCACCTCGACAATGCGCGTGTCGAGCCGGCCGGCATGGGCCGTGATGCCCGCGAAAACACCCTCGTCCAGCGGCTGCTCGCCGCTGATCTTCACCAGACGACCGCCGGATGCGGCCCTGCGGCGCGCCATCTGCTTCGAAATTTCGTCGTCGACGCCGATAATGACGAGGTCGGAAGCCTGCACCAGCCGCTCCTTGATCGCGGCGTAGCTGTCCACATCGCCGTGGCGGTCGAGATGGTCCGGCGTCAGGTTGAGGTGGATGCCGATCGTCGGCTTGAGCGACGGCGCGAGATCGATCTGGAAGCTCGAACATTCGATGACATGGACACGCTCGCGCGACGGTGGCGCCAGCGCCAGGATCGCCGTGCCGATATTGCCGCCCATTGCCACGTCGCGGCTCGCCTCGCGCAGCACATGGGCGATGAGGGCGGTTGTCGTGGATTTGCCGTTGGTGCCCGTGATGCAGATCACCGGGGCATTGGGCGCGAGCGCAGCCCGCTCGCGGAAGAACAGTTCGATGTCGCCGATGACAGGAACGCCGGCCGCCTGGGCGAGCTTCACGCTCCAGTGCGGCTTCGGATGGGTCAGCGGCACGCCCGGCGACAGGATGAGCGCCGCGAAGCCACCAAGCTCGATCTGGTTGAGGTCGAGCGTCTCCAGGCCCTCGGCAGCGGCGCGCGCCACGCTCGCCGCATTGTCGTCCCAGGCCACGAGCACCGCGCCGCCGGCTATCAGCGCACGAGCCGTTGCCATCCCCGACCCGCCGAGGCCGAAGAGTGCGACTTTCTGCCCCTTGAAGGTGGTGACCGGTGTCATCCCTACCTCAGCTTCAGCGTCGAGAGACCGATCAGCGCCAGCACCACCGAGATGATCCAGAAGCGGATCACGACCTGCGGCTCGGTCCAGCCGAGTTTCTCGAAATGGTGGTGGATCGGCGCCATCAGGAAGACGCGCTTGCCCGTCATCTTGAAGAAACCGACCTGGATAATCACCGACAGCGCCTCGACCACGAAGATGCCGCCGACGATGGCGAGCACGATCTCATGCTTGGTGGCGACGGCGACGACGCCGAGCAGGCCGCCGAGGCCGAGCGAGCCGGTATCGCCCATGAAGATCTGGGCGGGGGGCGCATTGAACCAGAGGAAACCGAGGCCCGCCCCGATCAGCGCGCCGCAGACGACGGAGAGTTCGCCGGCGCCGGGTACGTGATTGATCTGGAGATAGTTGGCGAACACGAAATTGCCTGTGAGATACGAGATCACGCCGAAGGTGCCTGCGGCGATCATCACGGGCACGATGGCGAGGCCGTCGAGCCCGTCGGTCAGGTTCACGGCGTTTCCCGCACCGACGACCACAAGGGCTGCGACCACGGGGAAGGCGATGCCGAACGGAATCAGCAGGTCCTTGAGAAACGGAATCGCCATGCTGGTCGCGACGGGGGCGGGCGAGATCCGCATCACCATGATGCAGGCCACGATGGCGACGGCGAGTTCCAGCAGCAGCCGCGCCCGGCCGGAAAAGCCCTTATGCGACTGTTTCGTCACCTTCAGGTAATCGTCGTAGAAGCCGATCGCCGCGTAAGAGGCGGTGACGCCGAGCACGATCCAGACGTAAGGGTTGCGCAGGTTGGCCCAGAGCAGGGTCGCGACGAACAGGCCGGACAGGATCATCAGCCCGCCCATGGTCGGCGTGCCGCGCTTGGCGAAATGCGATTCCGGCCCGTCGCTGCGGATCGGCTGGCCCTTGCCTTGCTTGATCCGCAGCCAGGAAATCGCCGCCGGACCGCAGAAGAACACGAAGAACAGCGCCGTCGCCGTTGCCGCGCCGGCCCGGAACGTGATGTAGCGGAACACGTTCAGCGGTCCGAAATAGGCGGAGAGTTCCGCAAGCCAGGTCAGCATCGGGCCGTGATCCTCAAGGTTGGCCGCATGGTCAGTCGTCGGCCAGGGTAGCAGGAAAGCGCGCGACGATAGCCTTGACGACGCCGCCCATGCGCGAGCCGAGCGAGCCCTTGACGGTAACGACGTCGCCGGCATGGATATCCTCCAGCACCAGTCCCTCAAGCCCGCTCGCATTTGCCGCATAGGCACCGCGCAAGGCCGGCGGCAGGCTGTCGTAGAGGCCGCGCATCAGCGGGCCGCAGGCGAACACCCGGTGTACGCCGTTGGCCAGGATCGCGTCCTTCAGGCCGGCATGTAGCTCGGGACCGGTGGGCCCCAGTTCCAGCATGTCGCCGAGTACGGCGATGCGGCGAGCCCGGCCCTCGACCGGCATCCGGCCGAGGTTTTCGAGCGCGGCGCGAACCGAAGCCGGATTGGCGTTGTAGCTCTCGTCGATCAGGGTGAAGTTGCCGCCCGGCGCATGCAGCGCCTGATGGGCGCCGCGCCCCGAAGGCGGCCTCAGATCGCCGAGCGCCAGCGCCGCCAGCGCCAGATCGGCGCCAACGGCCTTGACAGCGGCGAGGATCGCCAGGGAATTGATGACGACATGGCGACCAGGACTGCCGATCCGGTAGGTGACGGGCTGCCCCAGAACGGAGGCTTCCACCGTCGACATGTCGGCCTTGAGCGCGCAGTTCACCAGGCGGACATCAGCGGAAGCATCCGCGCCGAAGCTGATGACGCGGCCGGCCTTGCTCGCCATCGCATGGCTGCGCATCCGCGCGGTCTGCGGCAGGTCGGCGTTGACGATGGCGATGCCGCCAGGCTTCAGGCCCTCGAAAATCGCGCTCTTTTCGTCGGCGATGGCGTCGACGGAGGGGAAGGAGGCCAGATGCACAGGTTGCACGGTCGTGATGATCGCCACATCCGGCGCCGCCATGCGCGCCAGCGGCGCGATTTCGCCCGGATTGCTCATGCCGATCTCGTAGATGGCGTAGCGCACCGATTCAGGCGTGCGGGCGAGTGTCAGCGGCACGCCCCAGTGATTGTTGAACGAGGCGACCGGCGCATGCGTCGCACCCTGCCGCGAGAGCACAAGCCGCAGCGCCTCCTTGGTGCCGGTCTTGCCCACCGAGCCGGTCACGGCAATGACCCCGGCATCGAGCGCCGCGCGCCGGGCCATTCCGGCGGCCTCCAACCCCCGCAGCACGTCGGGAGCGATCGCCAGCGGGCCGCGACCTTCGAAGACCGAGGCATGAGCTTCGTCGACGACCGCCAGCGAAGCCCCTTTTTCCCAGGCCGACAGAACGAAATCATGGCCGTCATGCACGTCGCCGCGAATGGCGAAATAGACCTCGCCCGGCGCGATGCTGCGCGAATCGATGGAGACGCCCGTGATGGCTTCGGGCACGGCGCCGTGGGCTTTCGCGTCCATGGCGGAGACAAGGGCGGCACCTGTCCAGAGAGGATCGCTCTCGACAACGGCGGAATGAGCAGGCGGCGGAACGGAAAGGGTCATGCGGCCAACTCCGCGATGGCTGAATGGATGGCGTCGTGGTCGGAAAAGGGCAGGGTGCGGTCGCCGATGATCTGACCGGTCTCGTGCCCCTTGCCGGCGACGACCAGCACGTCGCCGGGCTGGAGCATCGCGGTCGCGGCCCGGATCCCCTCGGCCCGGTCGCCGATCTCGCGCGCGCCAGCCGCTGCGGCCATGATCTGCGCGCGGATCGACGCGGGGTTTTCCGAGCGCGGATTGTCGTCCGTGACGATGACGATATCGGCATGTTTCACGGCGATGGCGCCCATCAGCGGGCGCTTGCTTCGGTCGCGGTCGCCGCCGCAGCCGAAGACGCAGATCAGCCGCCCGGTCGCGTAGGGCCGCAGGGCGTCGAGCACGGCGGCGAGCGCATCGGGCTTGTGGGCATAGTCGACGACGACGAGTCCGCCGCGATGCTCGGCCACGCGCTCGATCCGGCCCTTGACGCCGGTGAGGCCGGACAGCGCCTGGATCGCCGCCCACGTTTCCTCGCCGCCGGCGATGGCAAGCGCCGCCGCCACCAGGGCGTTGCCGGCCATGTAATCGGCGGCGAGCGGCAGGGTCACGGCAAACGTCCTGCCGTCCGCCTCGATCTCAAGACGCTGGCCGAAGCCCTCGCGCGCGAGCTTCGCGAGACTCAAGGTCAGCCCGGCTTTGCCGACCGTCATCAGCTTGAGGCCTTTATCCGTCGCGGCCCTCGCCGCGACGTCCGACATCGCGCCGTCGAGGTTGACGATGGCCGGGCTGCCAACGGGCAACAAATCCCAGAGACGCAGCTTGGCGGCCAGATAGTCGGCTTGCGTCACATGATAGTCGAGATGGTCGTGGCCGAGATTGAGGAAGGCCCCGGCGCTTAAGCGCACCCCGTCGAGCCGGCACTGCTCCAGCCCATGGGAGGAGGCTTCCATCGCCAGATGGGTAATGTCCTCGGTCGCCAGCCGGTCGAGCGTCTCGTGCAACGTCACCGGGTCGGGCGTCGTGAGGGTGCCGTAATCGGCGCCGTCCGAGGTCACGACGCCGATGGTGCCGAGACTGGCAGCGCGCCGGCCAAGCCGTGCATGGATCTGGCGGGTGAATTCGGCGACGGAGGATTTGCCGCTGGTGCCAGTGACGGCGACGATGGTCTCCGGCTGGCGCGGATGCAGGAGGGCCGCGGCCAGGGCCAGGGCGCGGCGCGGATTGGCGACGGTCGTATGGGCGATCGCCGTTGGCAGGTCCGCCGGACGCGGGCCCGCGCCGACGATGGCGATGGCGCCGTGACGAACCGCATCGCCGATGAAACGGGCGCCATCCTGTTGGGAGCCGGCAAGCGCGACGAAGGCCATGCCGGGCCGCACGGCGCGGCTATCCATCGTCAGGCCGGTGACGACGCGGGACCCGTCCGGCGGCGCAAAACACCCCGGAAAAAGGCTGTCCAGGGTCGAAGCTGTCGCGGTCGAGGCCAGCGGTTCGCTCACCGTGTGCCCCAGGCGCCGGCGCGTGCCATCAGCGGGAAGGGCTGGAGCGGCGGGTCGAACCGTGGCGGCAGGCCGAGCAGCGGCGCGACGCGTTCGATGATGCGGCCAGTGGTGGGGGCGCTGTTCCAGCCTGAGGTCGCGAAACCATGGGTCTCGGGCAGTCCCTGCGGCTCGTCGAGGATGGTGAGGAACAGGTATTTCGGCTTGTCCGACGGGGCGATGGCCATGAAGGTGGTGAGCAATCGGGTCTTGGAGTAGCGCCCGCCGATCACCTTTTCGGCCGTGCCGGTCTTGCCGCCGACGAAGTAGCCCGTGACCTCGGCCTTTTTCGCCGAACCCTTCTCGGCATTGAGGCGCATGACGTAGCGCATCGCCTCGCTGGTCTCGGGCTTGATCACTCTTGCCGCGAGCTTCTTGGCCTCGTCCTCAGAGCGCTTGATCACCGTTGGCGGGATCAGCCAGCCGCCATTGATCAGCGCCGCCGTGCCCATGACGGCCTGCAAGGGCGCAACGGCGAGGCCATGCCCGAAAGCGATGGTCATGGTGTTCAGTTCGCCCCAGCGCGGCGGCACGATCGGCTCGGCGCTTTCCGGCATTTCGGTGCGCAGCCGGTCGAGTTGCCCCATCTTGCGCAGGAAGGTCTTGTGGCCCTCCACTCCGACACCAAGCGCCATCTTGGCGACGCCGATGTTGGAGGAATGGATGAACACCTCCGGCACGGTCATGATCTTGTGCTGGGCATGGAAATCGCTGATCCGGAATTTGCCGTAGCGCAGGGCGTTCCGGGCATCGATCGACGAGTTGATGTTGTATTTGCCTGAATCCAGCGCCATCGCGGTGGTCAGCGCCTTGAAGGTCGAACCCATCTCGTAGACGCCGACATTGATCCGGTTGATCCGGGTCGGTTCCAGCGCGTCGACGGGATTGTTCGGATCGTAATCGGGCAGCGAGACGAGGCTGATGATCTCGCCCGTGGTGACATCGACCACGAGTCCGGCGGCCGCCTTCGCCTTGTACTTGTCGAGCGCGATCTTGAGTTCGTCGCGCATCGCGTGCTGCACGCGCAGGTCGATGGAAATCTCGATCGGTTTCAGGTCCGACGCACTCGGCATGAAGCCCGCGCCCTTCAGATCTTGAAGGCCTTGGGCATCGATGTATTTCTCGATGCCGGCGATGCCGATATTGTCGACATTGGCGAAGCCGAGCACATGGGCGGCCGCCGTGCCGTTGGGATAGACGCGCTTGTTCTCGGGCACGAAGCCGACGCCGGGAATCCCCAGCCGGTGCACTTCCGCCTGCTGACGCGGCGTGACCTCGCGCTTGACCCAGACGAAGCCTTTCTTCTGGTTCAGCTTGTCGCGCAGTTCCTTGGCGTTCACATCCGGCAGGACGGCGGTGAGAAGCTCCACCGCCTCGTCCTTGTCGATGATGTTGCGCGGTTCGGCGAAGACCGAGACCGAGCGGATGTCGGTCGCCATGATCTGGCCGTTGCGGTCGACGATGTCGGGTCTTGCCGCAATCGTGCCGGTGGAGGCGACACGTCGCAGGCCGACGGGCTCGGACGGTGCGATGCCCAGCATCACCAGTCGGCCGGTGATGGTGGCGAACAGCGTGCCGAAGCAGAGCATGACGAGCCCGACGCGTGCGCCGCTCTTCTCGCCGCTCATGCGGAAAACATTGCGCAGGAAGGCGCCGGCCCGGCGGGTGAAGGCGGGGCGCGTGGGGTTTGACGCGTGGACGGGAGCAGCGGACATCAGGGTCGTCCTCCAGTCTTGTCGGAACTTGCCTTGTCAGAAGCCGACCCGATCGAGGATGTCAGCAGCCCCAGGTCTTCCATCTTGCGACCAATGCTGTCGATCTTGGGGCCGCGCATCGGAATATCCTGCATGCGTACGATCTGGCCGACGGCGAGCGGCTGCAACTGCAAATGCTGCTCGGTGAGCGGTTGGAGCCGCTCCGGCCGGTTGAGATGCTGCCACTCGGCCTTCAGCACGGCGATGGCCTCGCGCTCGCGCTGGGCCTTGGCCTTCAGCTTGGTGAGCTGCTCGGCATGCAGTGTTGTGTCGTATTTGATCGTGTAGGCATAGAGCGCCGACGAGACCAGCGCGCCGATGGCGACGACATGGATGACCTTGAACATGGCTCAGCCTCTCCCGCCGGCTTTGGCGACCGGCACGCTGGCGAGTTCCGTCAGCGCCGCATCCTCGGGGCGGGCCGGCTCCTCCGTGCGCTCGGCGCAGCGCAGCTTGGCGGAGCGGGCGCGAGGATTGTCGACCATTTCCCGGGCAGAAGGCGCGATCGGCCCCTTGGACACGAGCTTGAAGGTCGCGGTCGGCCGCGTCGTCGCCGGCGCGTGGCGCGAGCCGGCGGGTGTGCGGCCCGAGCGGTCGGCCAGGAACAGCTTGACGATCCGGTCCTCCAGCGAATGGAAGGTGACGACGGCGAGCCGCCCGCCAGGCTTCAGCACCTGTTCCGCCGCGTGCAGCGCCCGCACCAGTTCGCCGAGTTCGTCGTTGACCGCGATGCGCAGGGCCTGGAACGTCCGCGTCGCCGGATTGGCGCCACCGGGTTCGGTCCGCACGATGGTGGCGACGATCTGCGCGAGGCGCCGCGTGGTCTTGATGGGTTCGGCCCGGCGCGCCTCGACAATGGCCCGCGCCACGGCTCGGGAGCGCCGCTCCTCGCCGTAATAATAGAGGATGTTCGCGAGGTTTGCCTCGTCGCTCTCGTTCACGAGATCGGCGGCGCTGCGGCCGTCGCAATCCATGCGCATGTCGAGCGGCCCGTCGAACCGGAAGGAAAAGCCGCGCTCGGCCTCGTCGATCTGCATCGAGGAGACGCCGATATCGAGCACCACGCCGTCAAGCGGCGCGAAGTCGTGTTCGGCCGCGATCGTGTCGAGATCGCCGAAGCGGCCCTGCGCCAGCACCAGCCGGCCTGGATGCGTGGCGGCGAGCGCCCGCCCGCCGACAATCGCCGATGGATCGCGATCCAGCGCCAGCAGCCTGATGTCCGGCTGGCTTTCGAGAATGGCGCGGGCGTAGCCGCCAGCGCCGAAGGTGCCGTCGAGATAGCGGCCGCCGGCGCTCAGGCCGAGCGCCTCGATCGCATCCGCCAGGAGCACGGGAACATGTCGTGCCGGTCCGCCCACGACGGGGCCGGGGCCCACGTCGCTGCCCGTCATGATCCGGTGTCTCCCGGCGGTATGCCTGTCACTCCACGCGACGCAACCATCCGGCTTCCCAAGGCTCGCCTCACGTCGCGAAGCTTCCCGCGCGCATCCTCCAAATGCACGCGGAAGCGCCCGGGCTCCCAGATCTGAAATTTGTGGCCATGCCCCACCAGCGTCACCGTGTCGGTGATGCCGGCATGAGCCTTCAGCGCCTCGCTCAGCACGATCCGGCCCTCGCCATCCATCTTCAGGATTTCCGAGGTGCCGTTGAGCGCGGTCGAGAGCAGGTCCCATTCCTCGCTGAAGGGATCGTAGTTCGCGAGGATCGAATCGATGGTCTGGCGCAGCGCATTGCCGCCGGCATCCAGGGCCTGCGCGTCGAGCGCGGGATGCACGTAGAGCCCCTCGTATCCGTCCTTCGCCAGGACCGCCCGGAACGTCGCCGGGATCGAGACGCGTCCCTTGGCGTCGAGCCGGTTGGTAACGTGGGAAACGAACCGGTCCATGCCGCGAAGTGATGCCTTCTGCCCATTTTTCCGCTTGATCCGGGCATGAGGGAGCCATCGCGAGAACGTCCCGAATGGGGGCCTCGCCGATCGCTGTTCCTGTCCGGGGCAACGGGATAATTTGGGATATCATGGGCCTATATGGGCGTCAACGCGCGAACGGTCGGAAAGGCGGACCTGCCTCGAACAAGGCTCATCACACCGCGTTAAGGTTAATTAACCGTCAAAACCGTGCGAATGGGTCTTCTTGCCATCAGATCAGGGCCGAGAACGGGGCAAGGCGTCAGGCGGCCCGCGGGCATCGGCGGGAGGCCGCGTTCAGTTATCCACAGGTGGGCTGCTGAGCAGCGCCGCCCGCAGGCGCAGCAGTTCGTCGCGCAATATCCCGCTTTCGGGGTTCTCGCCTCCCGCCGCCCGCATCACCGCCTGCGGAACGGCCATGGCTTCCCGCTGAAGCGCCTCGCCCTTTTCGGTCAGCAGCACACGCACGCAGCGCTGGTCGGCGGTATCGCGCACCCGGCGCACCAGGCCAGCCGCCTGCATCCGCTTGAGCAGGGGCGTGATGGTCCCGGAATCGAGAAAGAGCTTGTCGCTGATCGAGCTCACGGTCTCGTCGGCGCCGGTCCACAGGATCGTCATCACCAGATACTGCGGATAGGTGAGGCCGAGCCGGGCCAGCAGTGGACGATAGACCCGGTTGAATGCCAGTCCGGTTGAATAGACCGCGAAGCACAGCTGCCTATCCATTGCCGAATGCCCGGGCGTCATCTGGGGGTCGTCGTGATCGGCCATGATTCGCCTCCGGTGGCAGACGTCCCGCGCAAGCGCGAAACCGGCGGCGGAACAGACCGCGCCAGCCGCCGCCACATTCATCGATCGGCGACCTTAACCGCCAATTTATATTGTTGACGATTAAATTGTAAACAATCTATCTTCCGATCCGACGGATGGTCGGTTGACCCGCTCGATCCGACCGCATCGGCCCTCGCAGTCCGGTGCCTTCACCCTGCCGGCCTGTCCAGTTCTCGAACCCGAATGGAACACGCCATGCTCAATCGTCGTCACATCCTCGCCGGCGGCCTCGCCTCTCTGGCGCTCTCGTCGTTTGCCGGGTCGGCTCTCGCCCGGGCGCCGCTTGCGGCCCGTCAGGTCGCCGGCGTCTATCGCGTCAAGGTCGGTAACATCGAGGTCACGGCCCTGCTCGACGGTTTCGTCCCGCTCGACACGAAAGTCTTTTCCGGCGCCACTCCGGACGAATTCAAGGCGATCCTGGCGCGGGAAGGCCTTGGCGAAAGCCTGCCGACGGCCGTCAGCGCCTATGTGGTCAATACCGGCAGCCGGACCTATCTCGTCGATACGGGCACGGGCGCCAATACGGCGTTCGGTCCCAATCTCGGCAGGATGCGCGACAATCTGCGCGCGGCGGGCATCGAGCCGCGCCAGATCGACGCGGTAATCCTGACCCATGCCCATCCAGACCACGCCGAGGGGCTGGTGACGGCGGCTGGCAAGGCCCGCTTCGTCAATGCGGAACTGATACTGAACGAGGCCGAGGCGAACCATTGGGCCGATGACGGCGCGCTTTCGCGCGCGCCCGAGGCGGCCAAGGGCCTGTTCCAGTCGGCCCGCAAGTCGATGGCGCCCTATGCCGCCCGCACCCGAAAGGTGAAGGCCGGCGAAATCGCGCCCGGATTGACCCTGGAAAACGCGCCGGGCCATACGCCCGGCCACAGCATTCTGCGGGTATCATCGGGCAAGGACCAGATGCTGATCGTTGGCGATATCCTGCACAACACGGTCATTCATGCTGCCCGTCCCGATGTCGGTTTTGCCTTCGACAGCGACCCGGCGCAGGCTGCAGCCTCCCGTCGCGGGGTGTTCGACATGATTTCCAGCGACAAGGCCTTGATCGCCGCGACGCACGCGCCCTTCCCAGGTTTCGGGCGGGTGCTGAAGAACGGCGACGCCTTCCGCTTCGTGCCCGCCGATTACGCCTACACGCTCTGAGACGCCGTTGGCGGGATCGGCGGCGCCGGTTCCGCCGTGCGCGGACGTCAAGGCCGTGCGCGGACGTCAAGGCCGTGCGCGGACGTCAAGGTGCCAGCCGGCCTATAAGCCGGGTTCTGGATGGTGCGGGAGTTAGCCCCGCACGCGACGGCCATTCCTCTGGGACGGCCGTTACCGGCCGCCTCAAGCAATCAACCCGGATGACAGGGCCTGGAAACCGGCCCGGCCGCCTTGGCAGGCGGCCCGTCATCCCTATTCGATCTTGCTCCCGGTGGGGCTTGCCATGCCGTCCCCGTTGCCGGGTCCGCGGTGCGCTCTTACCGCACCTTTTCACCCTTACCCCGGCAGGCCGGGGCGGTTCGTTCTCTGTGGCGCTATCCCTGGGGTCGCCCCCGCCGGATGTTATCCGGCACCGTGTTTCCGTGGAGCCCGGACTTTCCTCCCCGCGAGCGGAGCGGCCGTCCGGCCGACTGGCCCATGAGCCTCTGCGCCCTTGAAGCCGAGGCCGTCAAGAGCCGATGCCGTCTTCTTCGCCTTCAACTCCGCGCGACGATGGTCCGCACCTTGGAACAATAGGCGCGGTTCGCCCCGCTCATGCTCGTGGCGCCATGGCCGCTCTGGTACTTCATGATCGTGCGGCAGGTATCGCCGCCGGCCATGCGGAAGGCCTGGGCCAGATACCGCATGCCATACCGGGCATTCGTCTCGGCGTTGAGCAGGCCGGCCGCGCCGCCAACATAGCCGACGCCGCGCGCGGTTTGCAGGCGGATCTGCATCAGGCCGAAATTGCCTTTGCTTGAAGCGCCGGGATTGTAGCGGCTTTCGACCCTCACAACCGCATCTGCGATGGCAAACGGCACGCCGTTGGCGTCCGCATGGCGCCGAACGAGACTGCGCAGATGCTCGGGACCAACCCGAGCCGAATCGGAACCTCCGCGGGGGACCACCGTCGAAACGAGGCGGCCCGTGGTGCTCGCGGAATCCGTTGAGGAACCGTCCGCAGCTTCGCCGGGCGTGGGAGCCGACCGCCCCGCCGCGGCCGCGAAATCGAAGCTGTGAATCGAGCGGATGTCGGCATCGTTGCCTTCGGCGAAAACAGGTGTCGAGATCAAGCTGACAATCGCCGCCGTCGCAATGATTTTCGAGCAAGATAACAGATATACCATGTGTAATTCCCAGATCAATTTTCAGAACTGGAAGGTGATGTGTTTCAGAAATGTGGCGATAATTCGAGGCGCTCTCGGAATATCAGGTGCATCCTCCAGGCAGATTCGGATAGTCGATTGAGATTCAAGCGAAAATGGTATTTTGCTTGTAGGTTACCGATCGACGATTCTAGATTTACTTGATCGGTTTGCGAAGATTTTTAGCTGGCAATTGAACGTGAGTTGCCACATTCATGACGGCGATGCCCGCCATCGTGGGGCTTGTCCCGGCCAAGAGAAGGTGTCGCGCGCCAGCGCGCCGCAATTGCGTCGGATGGCGATCCGGGAAATGATCGGGCGCCGGCGTTGAGATCGTCGGCGGATATCAGAGGAGGATGCCAAATGGAGGCTGCCATGAGCGCGACGAAGACGACCGCGATTTGCGAAACAACCATCGATGTCGGCGGGATCGGCTGTTCCGCCGGATCGTCCCGTGCATCGGGTCTGCGCCGTATCGGCGCGCCGCTGCTGGCGCTCGCCCTCGGCCTTGGCCTTGCCGGCTGCAACACGCCGGGGGAGCGCGCGGCAGGCGGTGCCTTGATCGGCGGCGCCACGGGCGCGGCCATCGGCGGATTGGCGACGGGCCGGGCCGGTGGCGCGCTAGTAGGCGGCGCCTTGGGCGCGGCGGGTGGCGCGCTGATCGGGGCCGGCACGGCTCCCCGCTACCAGTGCCCCTATGGCAGCTATCGCGCATATGACGGCAATATCTACTGCCGTTGATCGCTGATATTCGTCGGGTTGGTGAGGTCGCCGACCCGACGCTGAGCCAGTTCAAGACTCGGGCGAAGGGCAGCCATCAGCGGCGACTGACCGTCCACTGGCGCGATCGACGATGGACGATGCGCCGCGCCAGCCGCAGGCGTGGAGGCCGGCCGCCGGCTCCTTGCCCGATTTTCGCCGGGCGCCATGGCGGCGCGGGCAAACAGCCGGATAGGACGATGCCTTCTTCATTCTGGGGATTGCTGGCGGGCGGCGGCGCGGGCCTTGCCATTGGGGGCCCGCTGGGCGCGCTCGTCGGCGCGCTTGCCGGCCATGTGCTGATCGATCGCGACAATCCGCTGTTCGGCGAGGGCGCGCTGTTCGGCCCGGCGCCGCGCGAACTGATCTTCACCACGGGACTGGTCGCCCTGTCGGCCAAGATGGCCCGTTCCGACGGAGTGGTGACGGGCGACGAGGTCGCCGCCTTCCGCTCGATCGTCGACGTCCCGCCTGCGGAAATGCCGCGTATCGAGAAGCTGTTCGATCTCGCCAAGCAGACCAGCGACGGCTTCGAGGGCTACGCCGCGCAGATCGCCACGGCCTTCCGTGACGAGCCAACGCTGCTGGAGGATGTGCTCGACGGGCTGTTCCTGATCGCTGCTGCCGATGGCGCGGTTCATCACGCGGAAGCGGCTTATTTGCGCGACGTCGCCACGCTCTTCGGCATTTCCGACAGGGATTACGCCCGGATCGAGGCGCGGCATCTGACGCGGCGCGACGATCCCTATCTGGTTCTGGGTGCCGACCGTTCTTGGACCGACGAACAGCTCAAGCGCCATTACCGCACACTCGTCGCCACGATCCATCCCGATCGCGAGATCGCCCGAGGCCTGCCGGTCGAGGCGGTGCGGATCGCCACCGAGCGTCTCGCCGCTATCAACGTCGCCTGGGACAGGATCAGGGCCGAGCGCGCCGTCGCGGCCCGCTCGACACCGGGGGCGGGCTAGCATGCGCCGTCCGTGGAACCCGGACACGTCGAGCCGGGAGAACTCGAGCTGGGAGAACTCAAGCCTGGAGCGCTTGCCGTGAGCCCGGCCATCCCGAAGCCGGATAGTCCCTGTGCGGCCAAGGTCTTTCCGTCGCCCAATCACGGCCCCAGGCTTGGGCGGGGTGGCGACGGCGAGGGACGGGCGCCCGACATGCTGATCCTGCATTATACCGGCATGGCCGAGGCGGGCGCGGCCTTGCAGCGTCTGTGCAATCCGCAGACGGAGGTCTCGGCGCATTATTTCGTCTTCGAGAACGGGCATATCCTGCAACTCGTACCGGAGGCGCGCCGGGCCTGGCACGCGGGACGGGGACATTGGGCTGGCGAGACCGATATCAACTCCTGCTCGATCGGCATCGAGATCGCCCATCCTGGCCATGACGACACGCAAGGCGGTGCGATACCGCCCTGGCCGGAGCCGCAGATCGCGGCGACCTTGCGCCTGTGCCAGGACATCTGCGCCCGGCATGTCATCGTGCCGGCAAGGGTGCTGGCCCATTCCGACATCGCGCCGGGCCGCAAGCGCGATCCCGGCGAAACGTTCGATTGGCGGCGGTTCGCGGAATCTGGCGTCGGGCTATGGGTCGAGCCCGCGCCGATCCGGGGCGGCCGCTTTTTCGCGCGCGGCGACGAGGGACCGCCGATCGAGGCGCTTCAGGCCCTGCTTGCCATGCTCGGCTACGGCATTTCGGTCGATGGCCGCTTCGACGCGGCGACCGAGGCGGTCGTCACCGCCTTCCAGCGCCACTGGCGCCAGCAGAAGGTCGACGGCGTCGCCGACGCCTCAACCATCGCCACCCTGCGCGACCTGCTCCGGGAAACGACGGCGCCCGTGGTCGCCTGAGTGTGATCCGCGTTCGCGCGGAAGAAGTTCGCATATCGGCCGCAATCTGGCGTATAGAAGGGATGACGCGGGGCGGCGTCATGGGCAGGACGATTGAGCTTGAACAGGTTGTTGGTGACGGCCGGACTTGGCGCCGTCGCGCTCGGCGCGGCATGGTTCGTGTTCGATCCCGGCCGCAGCAGCGCGACGGATGCCCCCTACAGGCTGGGTGTCGTTGATCGCGGCAACATTGTCTCCTCCGTGCGTGCGACCGGCACGCTGACGCCGATGTCGACGGTGCTGGTCGGCTCGATGCTATCGGGCCAGATCATCGAGATTCTCGCCGATTTCAACGCGCCGGTGAAGGTCGGCCAGGTTGTCGCGCGGCTGAACGCCGAGCAGATCCGGGCGCGCCGCGATGCCGCCGCCGCCGAACTGGCGCAGGGCCGGGCCGATCTCGGCGTCCGCAAGGCCCAACTCGCTCGGGCACGGGCAACGCGGCTCAAAGCCAATTCGACCGTGCTGGACCAGAGCGCCCAGCGCGAGCGGGCAGCGGCGCAACTGGCCGAGGCCCAGCGCAACTACGACCGGCAGAAGGAACTGATGGCGCGAACGATCGGCACGCAGACCCTGCTCGACGCGGCGCGGACGCAGTTCGACATCCTGACCGCCGCCCTCGCATCGATCGACGCGCAGATCGGCGCGACCAGGGCCGAGATGCTCGGCCTGGATGCCGACGTGGCGCTGGCGGAATCGCAATTACAGGCCGGTGAGGCGACGATTCTCAGCCGCCAGGCCAAGCTCGCCGATATCGAGATCGACCTCGCCCGCTCCGACATCCGCTCGCCGGTCGACGGCGTTATCGTCCAGCGCCAGATCGAACTGGGGCAGACGGTGGCCGCGTCGCTCTCGGCGCCGACCCTGTTCACGATTGCCCAGGATTTGCGCGAGATCGACATCTACGCCAGCATCGACGAGGCCGATGTCGGCCGGTTGAAGCCGGGGCAGATCGCGACCTTTACCGTCAACGCCTATCCCAATCGCACCTATCAGGGCCGGCTCCAGATGGTGCGCCTCGCAGCCCAGACGGTGCAGAACGTCGTCACTTATACCGCCATCATCCGGGTTGGAAACGGCGATCTC